>Ga0172378_10003927_pt1 | contig 13985 bp, 21 predicted proteins | sample GrowelOW332metaG_FD_119755 | JGI IMG/M metagenome (GOLD analysis project Ga0172378, IMG submission 119755) | Groundwater microbial communities from an aquifer near a municipal landfill in Southern Ontario, Canada - Pumphouse #3_1 metaG | ecosystem: Environmental > Aquatic > Deep subsurface >... | reverse complement strand
TTCTTCTTTTGATAGCCACCAAACAGGACCTTTTTGAGGTGTATCTCCTGCAACTCGCGGGTATATATGCCAGTGCAAATGGGTTATACCGTTTCCGAGTAATTCATAATTGAGCTTGTCTGGCTTTACAGCATTAAATACAGCTTCTGCCACAATCGACATTTCTTCAAGAAATTTTATCTTAAAATTCCTTTCAAGCTCATGCAATTCGCTTGCGTGCTGTTTACAGATAAACACTGTGTATCCCTTAAATCGTTGATGCCAACCGAGGGTAACATATCCTGTTTCAAGTTCCATAATAAAATATGGGTCGTTATGTATGTTTTTATTGTTCTCGCACATTGAACAAGTTATAATGGTTTCTCCCATTCATCAATTATTTTTTTCATTTCGTAAACAATCTCTGATATTGTTTTGTTATCTGTATTTATAACAAAGTCATTTAGATATGGTTGCAAGTGTAACCATTGAAAGGACACTTCCGTTTCATCCCCTCGGCTTTTATGTCGCTGTCTTAAAGTTTCTTCCGAGCAAGTTAGGGTAAATCCAATGACATCATAATCTTTAGCGGTAATATCTTGTAAAATAGGTTTTCTTATATCTTCATACATAACCACGACAGAGGAAAATACCACATAATCAAAACCTGAATTTAGATAGTTTGATAAAACAAATGACATACTTTTATCGCCATTACGCAGTCTGGGGTCACTGATAGTAAACGGATTGACACACCAACACCAATCGCCGTCTAAAAAAGCTGAGTTGTCATATGCTTGAAAAAGCTCATCTGTAACAGTGGTTTTACCGACACATGGCGAACCGGTAATTATTATTAGTTTTTGTTTTGGCATTGTTTGTTCTCCTTTGCCCATTTTTTGCATTGCTCCACTCTTGCACCGGGAGGATTGTCACCATGGTCTGGGTCGGTGTAGGAATAGGCGTGGAGCTTACCGCATGTGGTTTTGTCGCAAGTATTGCATTGTGTAAAGCCGTTTTCATCCTTCTTTTTGCAGTCGCTTTCGCCACAATGTTCGGGAATATCGGGGCATTCGCCGCAGTGCATAAAGCCCTTATCCTGACAGCATTTTGCCACCGGACATTTACCGTGAAACGGATGACCGTTCGTTTCTACACATCCACCGCAATTATGGCTTTCTCTGAAGCTGCACTCACTGCAAAGCAGTCCGCAGCGGGATTCCATTTTACTCATTATAATTCCTCCTACATTAAGTATTTAAAAACATTAAATAAAATCATAAGTTCCTTCAAAAACAAAACCACAAGATTTCGCTGTTGCAATAGAAGCAGTATTATCAGAGCCACAGCTATAAAAATACTGCATATTTGGATATAATCCCAAAGCGGATTTTAAAAGCCTTTTTGCATAACCTTTTCCTCTGGTGCTTTTTGATACAAATAGCTCTCTTATAATTACAACACCCAATTTACTGCGGTTTTCTATCGAAATTGCACCCACAAGAGTTTTATTAACATATAACCCGTATAGTTCAAATGCTTTATCCTTATCCAGTTTCAGAAAATCATTATAAATGTTTTGCGAAATAGTTTTATTAAAAATATCACCATCATCTTCAACAGTGGTAAGCATAAGAACATCATTGATATTCATGCCAGATAATTTAACGACATTCAAATCCATATAACCACTACCAATAGCAGAAAAAATATAACAATACTCTCCGTCAATTTGTTTTGCGTGTATCATAATAATATCAAGTTTTTCATCATTGTTTGATTGTATTTCATTAAATGTTGAATTCATATCCGAATTTCCAATATCACATATATACCAAACATCAGATTTTTTGTCCCAAGAAGGTGTTTTAATTACAATAGAACCGCACAGTTCATAAGCTGTAGATCTTTCTATTACTGTTTGTACTAACAAACTGGATATAAATTCTGCATATAATCCTGCTTTAATCTCTCTCAGTATCTTTGTTGCTTTTTTTATTGATATTTGCTTCAGCTTCATAAACTACCTCCGTTTTTGTTGCTATAATATTACAGCGAACACGGCAACTGCTGTCATGTTTCTTTCGAAAAATCATCCTTTGTGATTTAAATCCCATTCATCAAGGGTTTGTTGCTTTAGTTCGGGATGTGCTTTTACAAAACACCAAGCACCGGAAAAATTCTCGCAATAGAATCTTGCTTTAGGTGTATCCTTTTCTGTTAATCCTGATCTGTATAATGACCATACTGTCATATTATAGATATCTTCCTTTTCAGTTTCGGAAAGTGTTTCATACCGGGCAACCCTAATCACACCACTTTCGATATATTTCTGCAATTCTTTATATACATCAGATATAAATTCAGCAGAAATGATTTTTACAGGCTCTTTAGACACCCAAACATCACGGGTATTTGTTTTTTCATAATTACTGTCATCAGCACAGGTATATAAATAACCGCTCTTATCACTATAAAGCTTTTTCAGCTGTTCTGAAAATCGTTCGTCATATCGGATAAATCCTTCTTCTGTAACACCGCAGGTTACATAATTGATATCTAAATCCCGTATGTAAAAAAGCGCATATGCACGGTTAGGCGTAAGATAAACCGTTGACGTTTTTGATTCGTCATGTGTATATGATATTGTACCAAGTTCCGTTATGTTAGCAATAGGACTGCCGTGATAAAAAGTCATTTATTCATCCTCATTCTTTCTTCTATATTTATTTGTACTTATCCCCAAATTCGTCACGGGCAGCCGCTGTTATTTTCATAATGAAATTGCCCTTTGCGGCGGTATAACCGTCATGATCATGTTCAAATTTTTCTTTGAGAGATTTTTTCAATTCACCGTATTCTTTTGCAACTTCCGGGTGTGCTTTAAGATAATCACGGAAATATGATTCGTTGTAATCTCCGGGCTTACGCACATGGATGTGAAAAACTTGATCTTCGTAGCCTTTTTTGCCATAACCTTTGATATACATAATTATATCATTTGGCGGTTGGTTCACGATGTACCCGTTGTTTTGCAGTATATCGGTAATCTGTGTCAAATCGGTTTCCTCTTTAATTTCAAGCAAGATATCCACTGTAGGCTTAGAGATAAGCCCGGGAACAGCTGTGCTTCCAATATGACTGATGCGCAAAACTGCATCGCCGAAAATCCCACATAAATATGTTTTCTGCTGCTCATATTGTTCTTTCCATCCAGGATTATGGTTTTCTAAAATAATCGGATAAAGTCTACCAAGTCTTTCAGCTTCAGTTATTGACTGAACATCGGTAAAATTGTTGTCCATTTCATCTATCCTCATACTTTTTGTTTATTTTAGTTTACTGCAACAAATATATATGCAAACTCCGTTTCAAACTGCTTTTCAAGTTTTAGCCCAGCAGCCTTAATATATCCGCAGATATCGTCAGGATTGTCGGGATATATTTTCACGGTGCGATTACTCATATTAATACTGCCGCTCGGATTTTTATCTATTGACAGAACAAACCGTCCGCCTGGTGCAAGCAATCCGGCAATTTTATTGATGGCTGTTAGCTTGTCTTGTATGTGCATAAATGTGAGGGAGGAATAGATTACATCAAACTGCTCGTCAAATTCATGTGTCATGAAATCATCGCAAATCAGACCGGCATTTTTATGTTCGGCAAGGTTTTCCTTGGCTCTTTCAATCGTTTTGGGAGATATATCAATACCGGTGAATTTACCGCATTTCGATGCAATCTTCACTGCAAGTCTGCCTGTACCGACTCCGATTTCAAGAACACTTTTATCCTTTGATAATTGCAACTCGTCAATAAATACCTGCCCGTCCCATTTATCCATATATTCGCGTAAAGGCGCCGGATCATGAACAGGATCATTGTTTTCTTCTAAGAGCAAATCGTAATGCGTTTTTGTTGAAACATTTCCACCTTTTATCATCTCAATTATTTCGTCTTCTGTTTCGCACTCATCATAATCACCGACAAGCTGACCGTCGTAGTGATAGACAATGCCGTTTTCTTTGTTGCGAAGGAGACAGCGGGTCAATTCTTCCGTGCCGTATTCTTTGGCAAAGCGAGCGAATGCGCGAATGCGTAACTTGTCCAGCATTCCACCTTGACAGGGAAAGTCGGCACATTCCCAGCATCCGTTTATCCCTTTTTCACGGCAGCAGTTATAATTTTTGCACCAGCCGTGAATGTCGCATCCTCCTGCCTGACAGCCGGGGCATTTCTGGTTTTCCGAGCAGCCACAGCAAGCAAGTCCGCAATAAGCTATGGAATTCATATCTTTTTCACCTCATTATCTTTAATCAGCAGAGATCTTCACGAGTTCTCATTTCTGAAATCACAGGATGATAATATAAGCTTCATTTTTTCTCCTTTATGTTTCAAATAGAACGATCGAAAAGTTTACTGCTTGGAAATTCGCCTATCATTTCCCCAATCTTTAAAAATGGGGAAATCTTTAATGGCATCACCGGATTTACGAATCCTATCCACAATTTTTTCTTGCTGAGCATCACTTATAGAATTTGATGCTCCCTGCGCCGTTTTCATTATATGTGTAAATTCATTTCCGACTACACTGACTATCTGTTGGTCTTTAGCTTCAATATATCCACTTCCGTTTTCCACCTTAGTGTTGACCAATTTTTCATCTTTCCCAAAACGATAAAATGTGAGGATTACAATTCCCATCATATTCGATATCGTCCCATAAATGCCTTCATTTTCATAACAGAATGTATAACTGGTAATTCCTCTATGGAATGTGGCGTGAGGTTTTAAATCTTTAAGCCTTGATGATTCATCATATCCAATTTCCTTAATATCATCAAAAAAGAAAATATGGTTTTCAATGTTGTCAGTATCCGAGCGCTTATGCAGCAAAAAATCTCTCATAATTTTCTCTGACTTTATCAAGCACTCTAACGCATCTATACCCACCACATGATTTTCGACAAAATCAAGTAAATCCCAATAAAGACTCCTCCAACTCACGGATGTAAGGAAGTAAAAGAGCCTGTCATCATAATCAAATCTTATTCTTTCACCTTGCAAATATGGATGAAACATCATATTTGCAAAATATGTCTCATCTTCACTAAACAAATCTTCACAGTCTCCGCAAAGCATATAGTGTTTTTCGCTATCCTGAACAACCATATTAGGATTATCTGTGTTTCGTATATTTCCTACAGATGTTTTCTTTAACGTTCTTACAGCCATTTTAGGTATGATGTGGCTAAGCTCTAATTCTGCTTCCGCTCCACATAAAGCACATTTCTGTAATTTCTTTATTTCCATATTAGCTCCTCAGCTTCCTTCAAATATAACCCAACATCCTCTGAACAATGCGCGTCGGAGGCGGTGATGATTCTAACATTATGGCGTTTCATCGCCGCAATCATGTCACGGTTCATTCCGATTTCCGCATCTGCACGTCGATGAATTCCACTGCTTTGCTCGGCGTACATCCCGTTATCGTGTAATGTGGTGGCGAGCTTTTCATAATACGGTAAAAGCGAGAACGAGGGCTTGTGACCGAACAGCTTTATACAGTCGGGATGCGCGATGCCATCAAAGAGTTCGCTATTTGCAAGGTCAACTGATGTTTCGAAATATCTGCGATAGCATTTGTCAACATCCGTTCCGTCCCAAAATTCCGCTTTGTGGTCGAACGCAAAATCATCTATAAAATGTACGCTCCCAACAAGAAAATCAAGGTCTTTCCCACCTGTAATTGCACGGATGAGCTTTTCATGCTGTTTGAAATAGCACACCTCAAGCCCAAAGCGGATTTTCACAGGATATTTTTTGTTTCTGACCTTTTCTATAAGTTCAAGATAATCGGATAGCTTCAATACTCCGGCTTTTCTATGAAACCATTTATCTATATAATCGGAATAAGCACAGACGGAGTCGTACATAGGGACAAATTCGGTAAAACGGTAGCAATGTTCAAGTAACCATATTTCGTCAATATTGCGCTGTACAGCAATCTCGACAAATTTGTCTATCCATTCAAGGGAATAAACACCTCTCTCAATATGAATATGTGCATCAATCATGGCTTAATATCCTTTCTCACAATTGCATAGCCGTCATGTTCTGCAACTTTCACAAATCCAGCCTTTTCATATAAACGATACGGTCCGGCACAGTCCCACTCATACCGCTCGTTTCTTATAACGGGAAATGCGTCGATGGCTACATAACCGCCAATTTTTGCGTCAGACAATACTCTATTTAAAAGCGTGGTCGCAACGCCTTTGCCACGGTATTCCGGCGCGATTTCAAAGCACACCACAGCCATTTCGCGTTTCTTGGTGGGCGCGTGAAAATGAGCGCCGTGATCGGGTGAATAATTCGATTTATCATTTGCGTTACACCATCCAATGGACACGTCATCTACATAGGCGAGATAGCCGCGTAGAACTCCGGAGTTTATTTGCTTCTGCGCAACTTGTTTTGAAATTGTGCCGGGATCGGCTCCGTTTGCATTAGCAATCTCCTCTCTTTGTTGCTCTGCCGACATCTGATAAACTTGACAGTAACAACGGTAGGGGGAGTCGTCGGTGAATGTACGGTTCTCGAAAAAATCGAAGTAGTCATCTGAAAGCTCAGGTGTTAACGGTTTGATTGTAAGATTCATAAGTCCACTCCTTTACTGTGTTTTTTGTTTAAGCCAATCTTCTCTGAGTAGGGAATGACAAACAGCATCAAAAACTTGTCCATCATATCTTGTACAGCCTTGTTCTATAGTACCATCATACTCAAATCCGCATTTCTCGATAACACGTCTTGAGCCGACATTCTGCGGATAATGAAAAACCGTCAGCAGGTCGATATTCAATTCTTCAAAAGCATATCGCATGACTCTGCTTACCGTTTCAGTCATATATCCGTGTCCCCAGTAAGCGGCGGAAAGTGCATAGTTAATCATCATTGCATGATACCTGCCGTGATTATTATCCGGATATATTTTTATCATGCCGATAACTTTATGACTTTCTTTCAGCTCAATCGCCCAGGCGTTATCGTTTTCTATGTAGGATTTCAGTACAGCCACAGAATCTTCCATGCAAGTATGAGGTGCCCATCCTGTAATCGCCCCGACATTCGGGTCTTTCGCGTATTCGTATAAATCTCTCACATCATCGGGCTTCCATCCGCGCAATATCAGTCTTTCTGTTTCTAACATTTTTAATGCCATATCAGTTAAAATCCTTTCTGCGATAACCTTAATACCGGTTATTGCTTTTGTGTCGTCCTTTGCAGATGTTGTATTCGTATTATGGCTACATACAGTTCCTACAACTTCCGCTCCCATATGATGAAGCAGGCAAGTTGCAGTTTCGATCGCCTTGTTCGGTGATCCGTCGCCGCCTCCGGAAAGAATAATAATTCCGTTTCGCTTTTTATGTATCAGTAAATCCATATCCCGGAAATGTTTTGCTGAATAAAAGTACTGCAATCGGCTAAGCACATTCAACATAGAACCGGATAATTCTGAAAAGTAGATGGGCGAAGCGATGACAATATTGTCGACTTCTTCTATGAATGAAAATACCTGTTGCATTTCATCCTTGACGGCGCATTCGTCATGCGCCCAGCAATACCTACAATCAACGCATGGTTTAATGTCTGAAAAATAGGTATCAATCTGATGAAATTCTCCACCAAGTTTGGCTTTCAAGGTGCTTAATAAAAATGCCGTATCGCCGTTTTTTCTCGGTGAGCCGTTAAATATTAAAGTTTTCATATTCGTTCCTTCAGATAAATGAATCTTGTCGCCTTATCATGATTGCTTTCATATATTTGCTGTTGTTGTGCGTATCAAGAATTATCTGTTTTTCTTTTTCATCACAACCAACAAGGAGCTTAATTTCACTATCTTTTTTCATCATATCAATCGTTATGATTACTGCATCTATATCACTCCCATGTGTGCCACGCCAAATATCTATTCCTCCTCCGTCCATAGAGGTTGTATTTTCAAGAAATCCATAATCAACAGGATACACCAAAGCTGGGTATTTTGGATGATGGCTTCCTTTTGGGCGGTCTATTACTAATTCTGAGCTGGATAGAAGTTCATCAAGCATTTGCCAAAATTCTGTGTTGTATTTATCCATATAAACCTCCTCAAAAAAGCGTTATCTGTCCTTGTTTATCAGACTTAACTTTTCTCTCCGTTATCTTCTCACCGTCAAGCACACTGCCGATTAAAAGCTCACTTTTCGGATCATGCGAATCATGGCGGTGTTTCGTCGTTGCCGGACTATCATTGGCATAGCAATATACACAGCCGTTCAGGCAGGTGTTATAAGCACCGATATCAATGCTTTCACAGCAGCCACAATCGGAGCGTTGATTTTTATCGCCCGAAACTTTAAAGCTGCAGCCGCAAACTGCTTCAATTCGCGCCTTGTCGATGCAGCTTGCCCGCTCAATCCCGTACCCTGTCAAATCGGCTTTTTCGCAGCAAGCAACTACACGCAAGTCATGTTCTTTTGCTGTTTTGTCAATGAAGCTTGCTATCTCCACGATTTCTTCATCCGTTATCGGACGAATCAGCGTCGTTTTCAACTTCGGATACATATCCACAAAACTGATCGTCACCGTATCGGTGAAGGATGACAGCTTTTCACACATACGGATGAACTGGATTTTGTGATATGCAATGGTAAGCGTGTCGTTTAATATGATAGGATCGTAACGCCAGACAACACGCTCACGTCCGATGCGCTTTGACAGCGTGATAAAAGTGTCCTCGATTTCCGGTTTCGGGCGGAAGTTGCATTCAATGTCATTGCCGTAAGGTGTCAGCGTAAACTGAAAATAGTAATTATAGCCCTGAACGTCAAGCTCTTCAAGGTGAGGCAGCATATTATCCGCATCCTTTGTCCAGAACACGATGCAGTCCACGATATCCGGTGACAACGGTATCTTCGATAGCTGCGCATGATTCATGGGATTACGCGTCAGCACATATCCCGCCCGTAAGCGATTCATAAACCATTCGGAGTAATAGCACGGAATATCCGTCCGGCGAGAAGCGGAGAGGATCATAGTTTATCACCTATTTTTTTCGTAAAGCATATTATTCGATTAGCTTCTATAAAGCCTGTATTTAGGTGAAATTTGTAACTATCCTGATTTGATAATTCGCAATCACTTGCGAACTCAGTGCAATTCATTTTTAAAGCCCATTTTTCCAAATGGTAAATCAACTTTTTTGCAATACCATGGCATCGATATTCGGGTAATACGTATATTCCCTCGAGGTAGGCAACTGGATTTGAGCTTGTACCCTCAACATAATCCGTTCGCAAGGTTATATTAGCAAATGCTATAATCCTATCGTTGTCGACAGCAATGAAAACTGCTTCCCGATTGCTACTTAAGGATTGATTAAGACTGTTAATCAGTTTTGTTTCATCTGATTTATTCCAAAGTTCATGAGCAAGAGCAACGACATCATTTATATTTGATTTGTCGGCTTGTCTTATTTCCATTCTGTAATCACCTTTTCCTATACATTATTTCAGTAGTTTTACAATACCCCTGCTTTTCATAAAAGCATTGGGCACCCTGATTGCAGCCGCCGGTAAACAGCTGAAATGCTTTAACATTACTGTTTTCGAAGTGTTGTTCAACGAATCTCATTAATTGTGCTGCAATTCCGTTTCGGCGATAATCTTCATCAACAAACAACTCTGTTATTTCAACATAATCTGCATTGTAACACATAGATTCAAAAAGCTGGGTACAGCAAAATCCGACAGCTTTTTCGTTATGCTTTGCAATAAAAACAGTCTCAGAATTGTTTTGTGTCAGCATCTCTTTAATTCTTTCAAGAGTTGTGCAGCCTGCACCATTAAATTCTTCATTAAGTATAAACAGAGCATCTGCATCAGATGCAGTGGCTTTATGTATTTCTACATTCATATCTATTACTCGCTTTCGTAGGTTTGCATTTGACCGCATAGCATATCAAAGAAGCCGAAACGGCTGTAAAAGGATTTCAGTTTTTCTTCAAATACAACTGAAATCATATAAATATTTCGCTCTTTTAATGTAGCAATCATACGGTTCATAAGCTCTGTGCCAATGCCCTTGCCCTGATAATCCGGGTGCACCATTAAATCCTGAATATAAGCGTCGGTTACACCGTTTGAAACGGAATCAATATAGCCAATGAGCTTATCTCCGTTATATGCTGCTATGTGAAAAAAAGAAGTCATAAGCGGGTCGTTATATACAGTTTCCATACGGTTCCAGCCAACAGATTCTCGCAGGTCAGCGATTGCTTTTACTGATGTCGGTTTGTTGTCAATGCAAGTTATCATACTTTGGTATCTCCTTAATAATTTTTCTTCGCATTTCCCACACGTTTTGCCCGAAGTTACTTACAATTGTAATAACTGTTCCATCATTTTCGCGACTTGAAATAAAACTCACACCGGGGTCGCAGCCTTCAAAATGGGGAGTAAAGCTTTCGTTTTGGCCTCGCTCAAGCCACATTCCCAAACCATAATATTCATTATCGCCTTGTGCATTCACAGACAGCATGTTATGACGCATATTGTCAGAAAGCAGCGTTCCTTTGAATAATCCCTGCCAAAAGCGTTTTATATCATGCACTGTTGTAAAAGCACCTCCTGCACCAGTGCCTTTTACATCAACACTGTAAATATTAGTATAATAATCGTGTCGTATCTTATCATAAATGTACGCATTAGCACAACGAGGGGGCAAACGGTCAAATTCATAATATCCGGTATCATCCATTTGACAAGGCAAGAACACTTCATCACATAAGTATTTATCAAAATCAACGCCTGTAATAGCTTCAATGATTAATCCGAGTACAACATAACCGGTATTGTTATATTGAAATTTTACACCACGCGGATAAAGCATTGGCTTGTCAATAAACAGCGGAATAAGATCAGATGAAGATCGAATTTTATAATTCGGATAATTCTGCCACAATTCATCGTAATCATCCATAATAGTTTCATCAAAGTAATCCGGAATGCCTGATGTATGTGTCAGAAGCTGATATACTGTTATATTGGGATCAATACCCTTCAAATCAAAGTGAAGGATACTGCCGATTACAGTATCAAAACTTAGCAAACCAGATTCCATGAGTTTAAGAATTCCGACTGCGACAAACGCTTTTCCTGCTGATGCAGTAGCAAAACGCGTGTTCTTTTGATTCTTGATTTTATTTGCAGTATCTGCATATCCAAAGCAACCTTCGTACAGTATTTCATCTTTACGGCTTATAAGTAGAGAGCCGGAAAAATCGGTTGGAATTATATCGGATAAATTCATTTCAAGTCCTCCTGATTGCACTTATTAACATACTTCTCCCGATACTCCGCAAGCGGTTTGCAGGGGTATTCTGCACATTCCGAACAAGCGGACAAGTGTTTTTCTTTTGCGCACTTCATCCACGGGCAATCTTTACACAGATAAAACACGTCCTCCGACCGACCGCCAAAACAGTGAATTTTTTCGAGTGGAATATCAAGGTTGAATTCATCCTTGTAAAACTGTTGAGATTTCCGGCGAAATTCTTCGCTGCGAAGATTATCGTCATTATTGACAGTCGCAAGATATGTCAGGCAGCGAGAGCAGCCGTGACCGCAATAGCAATATTCAATCCAATCATTTTTATAACACACATCAATCTCGTTATCGTTTGGTATCTCGAATATTGACTCGAACTTTTTAGCAAGACTGTTATCAACATAATAAGCGTTAGCTTTGCCTTCGCCAATAGCGCTGTTACGCTTTTTGAGGTTGATTTTCCATTTACCATCGCTAATATTAATATAATGCAATTCGCAGGTAATATTGCGACTTTTATAAAATTGCTTTGCACAATCTCGTTCTTCTTTTGTCCAGAAACCCCAGTCGAGAATGACATTGATTCCGACTTCAATTATTTCAAGTGATTTGGCAAAGAGATATTTTTGCGTTCTTTCAACGATACTGTCATGGTTTTCGCCGATGTGCTGGTCAAACAGCGCAAGTGTTATCTCATCGCAGGACAATACCACGGCTTTTTCTTTAACACGGAGTTTTTCGGCATATGTGCTTTTCCCGCTACATATCTTTCCGCAAATTATGATTGCTTTTGGCATTGCACTGCCTCCAATCTGCATTTCAACTCATAAAGTGCCGTTCTGTTTGAATCCCATTTTAGTTTTGTGCAGGCTTCGTCATATGGCAGCCAGACACATTCCGTGTGTTCATGAGAAAGGATAATCTTATCTTTACACTCAAAAGCGAAACTATATTCCGGTAAAACATAAGTATCATCAGGCCATAATTTACGATGCTTTTCTGAAATGCAATCAGCCGGCACATACGTCATAAATGTAAGCTTTTTAAGATTGTTTGCTTTAATTCCCGACTCCTCAAAAATTTCACGTGATGCCGCCTGCTCCGGCGTTTCATTGTCTTCTCCGCCACCCGCGATAAATTGCCACCAATCGGCATCTGAACGGTGAAACACACAGAAAAGCAGCTCGCCGCCAACATATTTATACGGTATCGCAAGTATCTGAAATGGTGCTCTCATACGTTAATCCTCCCTATATACAAAATGCTGCACACCCTCATCAAATTTATGAAGAAGCTCGGCGGCATTGGTCGGATAGACAGGAATATATTTCACCTCATCAAGCGGAACCCAATGAAACTCAATGTCAAAATCCCGCCCCTCAATATGCTCGTGTGCTATGAACTTGCCGTCTTTTGGTGTGTCTTCACTGCCTACTGTAACATCATAATACAGGCATATCTGATGGCAAGGCTTGTCTCCCCACGGGAAGAATATTTCTGCAACCCAGCGAAGCGCACCGACTGTAATATCAGCACCGATTTCCTCTTTAAATTCGCGTTTCAATGTTTGATCGTTTGTTTCACCAAGCGCAACATGACCGCCGGGGAAAGCATACCCGTTGTCATTTGTCGGCTTTTGCAGCAGCACCTTGCCGTTTTGAATACAGATTCCGGCGACACGGTAGCTGAATATGTAATCGTCAGTTTTAAAAAGTATGTCGGACATGTCTATCACTCATTTCTGCATTGAATTTCAATCATCTTTTTCATAAAAGTCAGATCGTTTTCTGTAGGATTGTCAAACCGAAAGGTGCAGCCGCACACATCGCCAAATTCTTTGCCAAATATCTCTTTACGTCTGCCTCCGCCGCATGAGCCGCAGCTTCCGCAATGATCCACATGTTCCCATGCAATTTGCTTTAAATCATCAGTTATCAAAGATTCGCCTAATAGATCAGAATTGATATCGTCAGACCAAACAGTCCAGCGATTGTCTTTTTCATCCGGATCCTTAATGGAGATAAAGCAAACGCATGTATCATCATTCTTTACCCAATAGTATGTCTTATTCTTCCAACAGGTACCTTCGTCTTTAACGAGTTGCAAGCTGTTTGCTCTTAAAAGCGCAGTAAATTCCAAGGCAATCTTACAGTCATCATCCGACAAATTTTCTTTGATATAATCTTCTATTTGTTTTGGCATAATGATTACTTCTCTCTTTAGTTTAATAGGTTTTAATCTATTCCTAATTCATTTGCAGCCTGTCTCCAATGATTTTCATTGAGCGATTCATCATGTTTATTAGATATGTCAAGTGCCCTCGTAAGAACCATGCGTGGATAATTAATTCCTGTTTGCAAACATTTTGATAATGACTTTGCCCACCAATGACATTTTTCATACAATCCACTTTTTTCGAAATCTTGTAATAGCATTTCAATATCATACGGTAAGGAAATTAAGCAAACAGTCCACTCGTTATCCTTAAACTCAATTTGCGTAAATTGTGTATCCGTTTGATGATTCACGGGCATTCCCACACTTGCGCAATTAATTAAATTCTTGTTGTTATGCTCATAAACAAACGGCCAATGACAATGACCGGCAAAAAGATAGTCAGTTTCTATCTTCAT
>Ga0172378_10003926_pt1 | contig 13987 bp, 11 predicted proteins | sample GrowelOW332metaG_FD_119755 | JGI IMG/M metagenome (GOLD analysis project Ga0172378, IMG submission 119755) | Groundwater microbial communities from an aquifer near a municipal landfill in Southern Ontario, Canada - Pumphouse #3_1 metaG | ecosystem: Environmental > Aquatic > Deep subsurface >... | reverse complement strand
TTTCCACCTCAAATGAAGAGGGTGGTTTTCATAAATTGCTCATTCCATTCGGGGCCATGTTGATTGACCGGGGTTATGGCACTTCACAATCCTTATCCCCACTATCGTACGAGCTTAGTGGTGAACCGGGCAACAGGATACTAAAAATTGAATGGAAGAATGCCGGATTCGGAGTTGAATATGATGTAAATAATACTCTGGATGACTATGTAAACTTCCAGTTGTGGTTGTATGAAACCAGCGGAAATATTGAGTTGCACTTCGGGCCTTCACAAATTATGCACCCGGAATTTGCCTATGCTGATGTATCCGGCCCGGCGGTGGCGCTGGTACCGCAGTATGACTATGTAGAAGACACCGTTTCTTCTAACTCCCTGTGGCTTCAGGGCAACGCGGGGAATCCTGTGATGGTTCAAACAGACGAATTCACCTTTCTTGAAGGCAGCATTCCTCCAAACACCGTATTTCAGTTCAATAATCTTACGGCTGGAAGCTTAAAGAAAACGCCGAATACAGCAATAGTTTATCCTAACCCGACAAAGGATTATTTAACCATCCGACTGCTGAATAATTTTACTTCCCTTGCTGATATCTCCATTTGCGATATTAATGGGCGCATTGTTTATCAGTCTGCCCAAAATCCGAATCAAACTGGAGAGTTACAGGTGCCGGTTTCTGCACTAAAGGGCGGAGTTTACCAGGTGTTAATCCGGCAAGGTGAAGGGGTAACGAGTGCACGATTGGTGAAGTTGTAATAGGAGTTTATTTACTTTTTCAATACTTCAATCAGTTTTTTATTGATATAAAGAGTTTCTCTCCCCACTTTTTGAGATTCTAATACTCCGATATTTTCCAATTCCTTTAAATATCTAGAAGCCGCTTTTCTCTCTACTTTTAATTGATTAACCACAAATTCGATTTTTGAATAAGGTTGTTCAAATAGCAATTCCACTAATTCTTTTTTATAAATTTTTGGCGCATCAATCTGAACTTTTTCGATTGTTTTGTTAAGTAGGTTTCTGATTGTATTGATTTTTTCAATCGTCTGAATAGAAGTTGTTTCAACAGCTTTTAACATGAATAAAATCCATTCTTCCCATTCTCCAAGTTTGTTCGTTTGATTCAATAATCGATAATAATCAGATTTATTCTCGATGATGTATGAACTGAGATATAAAATTGGAATATCAATCAAGTCATTTAAAATCAGATACAAAATATTTAATATTCTTCCTGTTCTTCCATTTCCATCATAAAATGGGTGGATGCTTTCAAATTGATGATGAAGCACTGCAAGATTAATTAATGGCGAAATTTCTTTTTTGTCTTGATTAAAATACTCGACAAAATTTGATAATAAATCCAATATTTCTTTTTTGTCCTGAGGCGGAGTGTAGACGACTTCTCCTGTCGTATCGTTTTTCAAAACAGTGCCTGGCATACTTCTTATTCCTGCATTGTTTCCAATTAACTCATGTTGAATTTCTATGATGTCATTTACCCGTAAAAATCCTTGTTTTTTAATTAAGTCAAACCCACGAAAAATAGCTTTTCGATAATTTACGACCTCTTTTGTTTCAGGTGAAATATTTGATTTGCTAATGGTGAGTGCTTTATAAAGTTCATCCTGAGTTATAATAATGTTTTCAATTTCAGAACTTCCTTTTGCCTCTTGCAATACAATTGCATTTAACAACATTGATTGGTTTGGAATTGTATTTGCAATTCCTTTCAATTCAGCTAAAGCAGCAGTTGCTTTATTGGTTTCTCTTAAAATTTCAAGAGTTTCAACTTTCTCCCGTTGAGGTGGAAGTCTATCTAGAATCCGGTATGGTGCATTTTGTCCCATGTTTTTCTAATTTGTACCAAAAATACAAAATTTAGTACACATTCCGCTAATGTGCGACTTTTTTAGCATGAGCGATAACGGTCCGCAAATAGGCACAGTAGCAGACTTAAAAGTACAAATTTTCAGGAAAGCACAAAATTTATCATGAGCAATACTTATCTGATTTACAGCATTCTCCGCTATTGTGCCTATTTGCTGTTAGCAATAGGGCGTTCTTCTGTCTGTGTGTCAGGGCAGACAAGCTCTTTGGCAAGTTTAGGCATTGGCACAGGCTTGTGCGACTTGCCAATGTGCTTGGCTGCGAAGGGTCTGGATTAGTTTGTATTTGGCTTCTGCATTCTGGATGTTTCAATTTCATTTGTATCTCTCCCTATAAATTGCTCGAAGTGGTGCAATGATCCGTTCAATCAAACGCATATCTTCTGTAACGATTTCTGCTGTGCCGGTCATTTCCTGCGAAAATGGTAATTGATTGTTATAATTGGTTTTCAGCTCATTAGGTAATTCTATTTCCACATAATATTTTCCCTGTTCAGGAACTAAGGAAATAGATTTTACTTTACCAGAAAGCATTCCAAATTCGGTGTACGGAAAATTTGAAAGCTTGATATTTACTTTATGACCGGTTTTTACCTTTCCGGAATTTTCCATTGCCAGTGTTATTTTACCAAATGGCTTTTCGGTTTTGTCCGGGATAATAGTCATAAGCGCATCACCAGCTTTTACATTTTGATTTACACTCCAGTAATTACCTAATGAAACTGAACCGGTTGTTGTACTTTTAAGAACATAAGCTAATTCCCAAGTATCAAATTGGCTTTTAAGTGTTTTATAAGAATTGTTAATATCATCTATTAGTTGTTTGGTTTCCTTTTCTTCAGTTAAGCGTAATTCAATAATCTGCTGTTCAAGTTGGTTAACCTGTATCAATGAGTTGGAAAGAGCCATTTCAGAATTCTTGAAGGCAGCTTTATTACTTATTAATTGAATTTCAGCTTTTTCATACTCTGCTGGGGTAATCACTTTTTTGATGTATAAAGTTGAATCTCTGCCAAACTGTTTACTGGCAAGTTTGAGGTTCATTGCCTGTAAATACCTTAGTCCCTCTAACTTATCAATATAAGAATTTGTAAGCCTGATCTGCTGTTGTAACGCGCTTATCTTTTTAGCATTGAACGACAAGGCTTTATACCGTTGATAATTCATAACTGCCTGAAAAAAAATAGTGTAGCTCTGTTGCAAATCGCCAAGGTTCGCAATCTGACTTTTTGATAAATCCAGATTTTGAAGAGATTCTTTGATTGAATCAGTTTTATGAAAGAATGTGATTAGCTGTCGGATTGACCCCGTGTCAGCAGTATTTTCAAGAATTGCCAGGTAGTCGCCTGTTCTTACTTTTTGTTGGTCTTTCACTAGAAAAGACATGATTTTGCCACCTGTGCGGGCTACAACTGAAGATGGCGGGTTTATGCTTGTAATGACAACGGGTGCCGTGATGATATCAGGATAACGGAAAAACCAACTTGCTGCAACAATTGTAATGACAATGAAACCAAGAACAACAATACCACGCCGAAGAACCCATGAAGGCTGCCTGCCAAGAATTTCATCAACTTCCTCGCTTCGGATTTCAATAGCTCGTTCTTTTAGTTCTTCCGGCATATTTAATTACCCAACTCCAATTGGTTTTTTACTAATTCAAAATAAGCACCCTTCTGTTTTGTTAATTCTTCATGTGTGCCCCGCTCTATAATTTCTCCTTTTTCGAGTACAATGATTTGATCGGCATTTTTTACGGTACTTAGGCGGTGAGCAACCACTACTACAGTTTTAGGCTTACCATGCCTGAAAAACTCCTCTAAATTTTGCATAATCACTTTTTCATTGTTGGCATCCAGCGAATTTGTGGCTTCATCGAAAAAAATGTATTCAGGGTTTTTGTATACAGCGCGGGCAATTAACAATCGTTGGCGTTGCCCCTGGCTAATTCCGCTTCCTTCCTGACCGATTTTGGTATTAAATCCTAGCGGCAATCCATCAATAAAATCGGAAATGTTGGCAACTCGAACTGAATTACGTAGTCTCACGGTATCAATGTTTTCATCGCCCGGAGCAATATTCTCTGAAATATTATCAGAAAAAATATATCCGTCCTGCATCACCGCTCCGCATAGCGAACGCCAGAAACTGCTATTGAAATTACCTAATAAAGTTCCACTTATCTTGATCTCTCCTGCAACAGGCGCGTAGAAGCCTAACAATAACTTTACCAGTGTAGTTTTCCCGCTGCCGCTCGTACCAACTATGGCAGTAGTTCTACCTTCAGGTATCGTGAGGTTGATGTTTTTTAGCACCATTTCACTGTGGGGACCTTCGTATTGGAACGATAGATTGTTGATTTCGATGCTTAAATCAGACGCTAAATGATTAACTTTTACAGCATTTGCAGGTTCTTCATCGTCTTTGTTGTGTATTTCACCTAAGCGTTCCATGCTTATTTTAGCATCCTGTGCTGCCTGCATAAAGCTAATCATCTGCTCCACTGGTGCATTGATCTGGCCGATAATATATTGCACGCTCATCATCATACCAAGTGTAATATCGCCTTTTATTACGGCTGATGCTGCAAGGAAAGTAATAAAAATATTTTTGGCTTCGTTGAAAAACAGGGCACCGACTTGCTGCCATTGGCTTAAGGCCAAACCTTGCACACTTACCCGGAAAAGCCTTGCCTGTATTCGTTCCCATTTCCAGCGTTTTTGCCGTTCGCAATTGTTGAGCTTAATCTCCTGCATTCCGGTGATGAGTTGAAACAGGTTACTTTGGTTGTCGGCCATTTGTGCAAAACGCTTGAAATCCAACTCCCTGCGCTTTTTTAAAAACAACCAAACCCATATAAAATAAATGATACTGCCGATAATAAAAACCCCTAATATTTTAAGGCTATAAAAAGCAAGCACAGCCCCAAAGATGATAAGGTTAACCATTGAAAACAGGATATTGATGGATGACCCGGTAAGGAAGTTTTGTATGCGTGAGTGGTCGCCAATGCGCTGCATTATGTCACCAACCATTTTGGTATCGAAAAATCCGATGGGAAGCTTCATCAGCTTAATAAGGAAATCGGAAATAAGCGAAATGTTAATCCGTGTGCTTATGTGAAGCAACAGCCAGTTGCGGATAAAATCAACCGATGTACGACTTACCATCAGTACTAGTTGGGCAATAAGTACAAGCGTTACAAATCCAATATTTTGATTACCGATACCTTTATCTACTACTGATTGTGTAAGAAATGGGGCAATAAGTTGCAACAAGCTGCCTAACAGCATGGCAAAAGCTACCTGAACAAAAAAACTTTTGTGCGGACGCATGTATTGAAGCAAAAACCGGAATTTTGTTTTATCCGGCTTTTCATCTTCGATAGTGTAAAAATCTGTTCCTGGTTCTAAAAGAAGGGCAATGCCCTTTTCTTCACCTTCTTTCTTGTCGCTTAGCCAACTTCGCAGAAATTCCCCTTTGGTATATTTTATCAAACCGTGAGCAGGATCGGCGACAAAAACTATATTTTTCCCGGTAATTTTATAGACAACAACAAAGTGGTTTTGATTCCAATGAACAATGCAGGGGAAAGGGGCTTCGAATGCCAATTGTTCCCAGTTTATTCTCACTCCCATACTGCGAAAACCAATTTGCTCGGCGGCTTCACTGATACCTAATAATGAAACACCTTCCCGATTGATAAAACACTTTTCCCTAAGCCCCTGCAAACTGTAGCTTCTCCCATAATGCTTAGCCACCATGCGAAGGCAGGTGGGACCGCAGTCGCGGGAGTCGAGTTGTGAGTAAAAGTGAAACATCTACTATTTCCTTATTCTATGTATGTGTATTATATATTTTTTTATAGTTATGTTTTGTATTGTGTTATTTTATAATATAATACATATTGCTTTGTATTCTAAGCATTATGTCGTCTTTTTATTCAACAAACTTGAGTCAACAGACTTATTATTATTATTATTAACATTTTTATGTACATGACCAATTTTAGGGCATTCTATATCCGTATTCAGTTTGAGTACATAAACCCTTTTCAAAACATATAAATTGGAGTCGCAAATATCAGCTCTTTTCATAAAGGATTTTTGAAATGACATCATCAATTTCAGGAAAGCAGTAGTCACGTATTTCCTCATATTGGCCACATGGATTAAAGTCAATTAGCAATAGACTTCCATCACTAATTTTAATAAAATCGATAATGGACATATTGGTATTCATTAGATAATTAAGTTCTATGATTTGTCTTTTTATTTCTGCAGAAAGAAATACCTTATTATAATTAACATCACTATTAGTTGAATGACGTGAGTCAACATGGCTCTTATTCTTGAAACATAGTTCTACAGCAAAAATATTATCCAACACTGTTAATACTCGAATCTCACTTTCAGATGAATAAAACTCTTGGAAAAGTGTATTACCAAAATATTGATTTATTTCGCATAGTTTGTACTTCTCTACATATGTGTGATGCAATTCGCTACCAATCTTCTGAAATAAAATGTCACCTATTGGTTTCGCCACGAATTTAGTTAATCCAACTTTTTCCAAAGAAGATCTCTTATAAGTTAAAAATGTCCTGGGAATGCGAAAACCACATCGTATTGCAAAATATAAAACATCTAATTTGCTACAACTAAATATTAGTGGGTTACCTATACAGAAGAAATTATTTCTTAAATATCTCACAATAAATTCCTCCAATGCTCTTTTTTCATTTGCAATAAAGGTCTGATAGATAAGGTTGTATTGATTGTTTAGAAATAAATATGAACTAATATTTCCCCTTCTAAACCAAATTGAATCTTGTTTGTTTATGAGATATTCATATTCTCCATAGTAAATTCTAATTTCTATATCACTAAAATTGTTGAGACCAAAATCTATGCCTAGATAATTCAAGTCTAAATCCATTCTAACATGATCTGCATTACGGTTAATTAAACTTTGAATTACTCCGTCTGTTGTTGTATCATTTGACTCTGAAAAAATGTAAATCATAATACTTTTATCAACGATAATCTAGTGTAGATTGAATTAATTTTGTTTTCTATTAGTACAAAGCCTCGCTCTTGATTAAAGTATAATACCGACGATCCACTCCCAAGTACAGAATTCGACCTTGCTTTGATCTTCCTACAATTGATTTTTGCGTCATTATATTCTAATAAAGTATCTGAAACAATTTTATATCGTGACTTGATGATTGTATTTCTAGGAATATTATCCCAACCTTCAAAACTTGACAACCTTTCTTTCCACTCATAATTTAGGCTTTTGTTTTTAGGTATTTCTGGAAAGGGAAGAAGTTGGTGAACCTCATTAAATAATGCCCTTGGCGGGTGTAAGGCATACCACTTTTTTGTTTCATCTGCCAAGGTTTCTTCCCACCAATACTCTTTGTTAGAATGTACGGAATCTATGCTCTTGTAATAGCTATACCTGATTAAGGTTGAATTGAATTTCGGCTCTGGATTTATTGATAAAACAATATAAAAGGTTGTAGATGAAAATGAATCCGAATAAAATTCTTCGAATAAGTACCTTTTCTCACTTGTAAGTATCGGGTTTTCAAGATTAACGCCCTTCTTCGCTATCTGGGAATAGGATTCGATTACTTGAAAAAAAGAAAGAAGGAAGTTGCAAATAAGAAGGAAACGGTATTTACTACCGTTTCCTCTGAATGACTTAAAAAACATCATTAGCTTCCAGGATTAATTTTGATAACAATGCCAAGCACCTTTCTGTCAACTCTTTGTGCACCATTTGGGTCCGTATAGTAAGTTTTTTTACCAATACCATCAGACTCATCTGTCTCAATGTATTCGGTAATAACATCATTATTATCTTCACCACCCAGAATACGGTGAAGATTTTTTACCTCTGAATTAGCGAATTCAACTAGTTTTTTCATTTTCTCATTTTTAATTGTTGCTGAGCTGCATTTATAGCGGCATCGCCCTTTTCGCTTGCTTTTAATATATGGCCATTGATATTAATTGCAAGCCAAATATAGAACGAAATATGTTGTTTGATGTACGATGGTTGTCTTAGTACCTAAGTGGCCATATTTTGCGCATATCTGGTCCATTTTAACACATAAGTGGTAAATCAGGAATTAAAAAACTCTGCTATTTTTTTCCATTTTCTGCGCGAAACTGACAAAATTTTGTCATTTCTTAAATGGATTTCATGTTTACGAGAGTTTAACAAATAAACATAATACATATTAACAACTATATTATTATTAATACGCAAAAAACCGTAATTAGTGAATCCTTCTTCAATGGCAACAAGGGAATTGGTATAGAAAACAGGCTTATTGTTCCGAGTATGGTATACAAATACCAAGTGTCCAGTGCATTCAAGATAGAGTATTTCATCATAGTTTATCAAACTTGTTTGCGTTTTTTCTTTAATAGGAAATTTCATTACTTTCTGTTTGCTAAAGTCAAAGTTCATATATGTAATATTTTCTTGTGTGTCAGCCAAGAGCAAATGTGTTGCAAATTTTAGTGCCGGCATGTGTGTAAGCAAAATTTGCAACTTATTTGCTGTGGGTGGGTGTTCGGTTTTTTACGCCTTGTTGCTAACTCGTTTATAAGTATTACTTTCTCATACAATACATCCAATTTTGGCTATGTATGTATGATTGCAGTCATTTGTTATTTTTCTATAAAATTATGTAATTATAGCTCATCAAATGAGCTAATTGTTTTTTGCAGGATCTGTACTGATTTATGAGCGTAGATTTCAGTGGTTTTGCTGCTTTATTGACCCGTGAAACTGGGTATTGCGTAAATCAGTCCCGTTTTCGAGTAAGTGCGTTGCAAAGCCATACCACAATGTATGAACGTATTAAGTATTGTAAGTACACCTTTGTGGCAATAAGTAAGTTCCTGTATCTTATCCAAATAGATGGGCGGACCATTGAGGAAATTAGGAACTGCATAAATACCTTTCATCCGATTTAGGCTTTTGATGTTATTTTAATGATCAATAAAATAGCGAAACCAACAAGCAGAACTTAATAAACAAGTCATGCTCATTGCTTCAATTTCAATCTCTATCAACCGGAACAGAAGCAGGAAGGAAAATGATATGCGTATATAGAGTAAAAAAGTAGTATGCTTGTTCCAATTATCAGGCTGTAAATATATGAAGTTTATTTTCAAAAGTTACTTAATATCAATATTTTTTTGAAGTTTATTTATTATGAACTTAGCAGTCAGCAATCAGCAATCAGTGTTCAGCGTTCAGCAGTCAGCAGTCAGAACTAAGAACCAAAAACCATGAAACAAGAACCAAGAACCATAGTATGCATCCAATAACCAGGTTTCGTTTGCTAACTCTTTAATTGAAACCCTATAACCTGAAATACGAATGGACATCCTGACTCTACCAGGTAAATTGGCCCTTATGATCAGACGAAGAACCCCCACCAAATAATAAATCACCATGCTTGACTAAAAAAACTGAAGTATTGGAGTTTATTTGCATATCGGTAGAGTTCAACACCTGCTTAAATCGCAGTCGTGAGATTCTCAAGACTGCGATTTAACTTTAGTCACCACGACTGCGTTTAAATCTTATTTGTTGGCAAAAGTATATTATCCAATCTTTTCTTTTAATATTTCTAATTCATTTACCAATTTTTCCGCTATTTCTATTGGTTTCACTTCTTGTTCATTAAATCCATAAATGTCCTTTTGACAGTTTGAACAATATTTTTTTTCAATATCATTCTCTTTTCCACATTCGCATATCCATATTTCTTTTTCTTTAGACGATAAAGCTTTTTTCTTAGTCGATTTTTCGCCTCGTTCAACAAAAACACTTGAAACTAAATTAATAATTTCATCTATGTGCTGTATATCTGATTTCTCATAGCTCAATTTTTCCGCTCTCAAAATCTGAACTCCGCATTTTTGAATATTGAAATCTTGTTCTTTAATTAAACCAATTATTTTTGCATAATCAACTAATTGTAATTCCGTAATTTTTTCGATTAATTTTTTTCTTATTTTATCTTTCTGAACTTCTAATAACTTGTTATACAAACAGTCTATTGCAATATCCGAATCTATAATTGATAAATATTCACTCAAATGGTTCGAAAAGTTATTTAATTCACCAGCTTCATATTCTACAGATGCTACAACAAACTCAAGATAGCTATTTAGCAAATAATTTGCTAATTCACTTACTTTATTCGCTTTAACAAATTCCCACAATTTATTATTGATTTCCAATGAATTATTTTCATATTCAATTATGTATTTCTTTTTTTGTTTGTAGTAGTTAAAAAGTTCATTACTTATTCTGTCAGATTTAATTTTTTCTGGAAACGTAATTGATTTTTTAGAAAAATTTGCTTTTGCTGCTGTCCCAAGTGCGGTAACCATCATCATTGATTTTCCCTGTGCGGCAACTTCATCATTATCAATTTTAAGTCCAAGTACACAATTAGCTCCAATTGAGTATGCTCTTTTCCTTAATTCATTTATTACTTCATCATTTATAGATGCTAGAGTATTCTGATAAGTTTTTGACTTTCCTCCAAAGAAATCCGAGAATCCAGATAAGAAGTCTTTGAAAAAATTCATACCAACTACTACATGTGCTGTAATAGGTTCTAAATATTCTTCTATTTCTGCGCCATCAAATCCTGATGTTGTAGTGACTTTTACATTTTGTGCTTTCATTTTGCAGTATATTTATTTGTATTATTACTAACGGTTGGCGCTATGGTTAGTTGCCAGTTTCGAAGAACTTTATCCTATCAAGTTATAAAACTTTTGATACGGGCTGTTCCGCTCGAATGCTCACTACACCGGCATTTAACTATGCTGCTTGTTGGCAACAGGGCTTTCTTTCTGGCGAGATTAAAGGTTGTTGAACCAATCATTCTTAATTTCTATTGTTTCTGTTAATTTAGTGTCTACGCCTAATTTTAATTCTTTCAATTTGTCGCACAGAAGTTCTCCGTCTATCAGGTCGATTGGTGGTGCGCCGTCTCTGGTTGCTTCTTTGATAGCCTCTCTTGTAAATGCTCCTGTTGTAATTACTAACCCTTTGTCTGCCCGACCTTGCATTGCACCTCTAAAGTCTCTGATTTGGCTTGGTGTTACAGAACCTTTATAGCGCTTACATTGGAAAATAACATGAAAACTCAATAGTCCGCTTACTCTTACAATTCCCTTTCCGTCAATTCCTCCATCACCAGATTTTCCAATGACTTCAACTTGGAAAAATCCACTTTCTCTTAAAATTCGCTGTGCTAATCTTTCAAATGCTGACGATGAGATACCGTAAAGCACATTTAATAATTTTTCTTTCCATTCATCAGTCTTGTCAACTTCATCAGTAACTTCTTCTTCTAATTGATCAGACTTGGATATTGGTGTTTTTATTTTAGGCTGTAAAGGTTTATCTTGGTCTCTGACAGTTTTAACTATTTCTATTTGATCAAGCTTGTCAACGTCAATGTCTGATTTTGACAATGCCCAAATTCCTCTTGCTGAGTTTTCAAGCAGTCCATATTTTTTCAAATATGTTCTACTCCAAGCAATTCGGTAGTCAACTTCATTAGTTGTTCCTTTGTCTCCGTGTGGAATTAACAAAATGTCGTCCGATAGATTAGCAATTTCATAAACTTTCGAGTTAATTTCTTCTATAGTTCCTGAACCACCTAATTCAATTATTGCTTTAACTGTTGGAACAAGTAATTCATCAAATGTTGGAAAGTTATTAATCTGTTTTTTTCGTGCCATTTTCGTTTTTTCTTGCGATGATTTGTTTTTTCAAGCTTTGTTGCTAACTCGTTTAACCCTTCCCTTAAGTAATACTATCCACCTCAACACTGGTTTATAACCTAACTTTTGGGTATTAATATTTATTCTGCAATTTATTCATAATGTATCAAAATAAACTCTTCAAAAAACGACCCGTAAGTTTTTATGGTTTGGTCGCAATAAGGAAGTTCCTGCATCTTATCCAAATAGTCGGACGGACAATTAAGGGAATTCGGAACTGAATACATACCTTTCATCCGATTTAGGCTTTTTGATGTTATTTTAATGACTAATAAAATGGCAGAATCAACAAGCAGAACTTAATAAACAAGCCATACTCATGGCTTCAATGGCAATCTCTATCAGCCGGAACAGAAGCAGGGAGGAAAATGATATGCGTATATAGAGTAAAAAAGTAGTATGCTTGTTCCATCTATCAGGCTGTAAATATATGAAGTTTATTTTCAAAAGCTACTTAATATCAATATTTTTTTGAAGTTTATTTATTATGGACTAAGCAGTCAGCGTTCAGCAGTCAGAACTAAGAACCAAAAACCAAGAACCAAGAACCATAGTAAGCATCCAATAAATAGGTTCCGGTTGTTGGCACTTGTATTGAAACCCAATGACCTGAAATACAAATTACCATCCTGACTCTACCAGGGAAATTGGTCTTTATTATCAGACGAAGAACCATCGCCAAATAATGAAACGCTATGCTTGACTAAAGAAACTTAAGCATTGGAGTTGATTTGCAGGCCGGTATAATTCAACTCTTACCTAAATCGCAGTCGTGAGATGCTCAGGACTGCGTTTTGGCTTTAGTCACTACGACTGCAATTAAGACTTATTTGTTACATGCCATAGTTATTCAATCTTTTCATATTTGTTTTTGTGTTTTAGAACACTACACCTGTTAATGTAATTTCCTTTGAACTCAAATAGTTTCAATAAAATCATCTCAACATACCAAATACCCAAATGTAAGGCTTCTATTTTGGCATTTGTTTCAATCTCCTTTAATGCCTTTCTTTTTTTTGAACTCGGATGTACGATGTGGTTTCTTATCCTAGTAAAGGACTCGGGTCCATTAACTATGTTATTTTGTTTTGCATATTTAATGAGTGCATCAAAATCACTCGGTATTTCGTTTCTAATCGAAAAATGAGAAAGGAGAAAGTTTATTTTGGAGGTAGCAGACAAACTTTCAGCTTCGTTTTGATTTACGTACTTAAATTTTTCCACAATTACCCAATGAAAGAGTAATTCAAGTGCATTTTGAAGTAGAACTATTGAACCTTCAATAAAAGCACTATTTGAGTTTGACTCAGTATACCAGTGTAATATAGTTTTTAATGAGTCTCGATCATCAATATTTTCCCAAATCTCACTAAAATTATTCCACATTATTTCTATTCCATTATTAGGTTCGTCTGAAGCCCAGCTAATAACTCCTTTGTATGGGTCATTAAATGCAGGTGAATAAAGAGCCCATTCTTTTTGGTCATTATTGTATCCAGTCGGGAATAAAGGAAAGCATCTGCGACCATTAATAAATAGTAAATAGTAGGAAAATGAATCTAAAATATCCTGAGATTTTTGGTAAGTTAGTTTTTTATTATTATGTAATTTAAGTTGTCCGGTATATAGAAGGTGATATCCTCCAACTTCTACAAGTTTTGGCTTTAACTTTATAAAATCTGGAGACTTGTCAATAATAATCTCTGATTCAGAATTTGTAAATGTTAATCGGCTTCTATGGCCTGATTTCTCAGTTCTAACCGGACTCCCGTAGATGCCTTTTAAATTTGAGATTTCAAATCTTACCATGTCAGTAACTTTTGATGTGTCACCTAAGATTATCTCTGGTGGTAGTTGGCAAACAATGTTAAAATCCTCAAATTCTCTTAGTTTATAAATTATTCCTTTTGAGTAAAAATTGTATTGAGGTAAAGATATTTCAATTCCAATATCATCTTCTAAAAGACTCCACCATGAATAGCTAAAATCATCTCCTAATTTTCCTTTAAAACGAACACTTAGTCTTGGTATCCATTGAAAAAAAAGAAATCCTTTACTTATGAAAGTCCTATCTTTCCATTTAATAATATAATCTCCTTCTTGCAAAATGATTATTTCATTTGGAATATCCATTTTGTAAACAGGAATCAATATTTTGGGGAAATCTGTAAGTTTCATTTGAAATTAATTGTTTCGCAGTTTGGCTTTTACTATGACATGTAATGGTTGATGCGTCGAGTAGGCCGGAGGAACTTCCCCT
>Ga0172378_10003923_pt1 | contig 13990 bp, 17 predicted proteins | sample GrowelOW332metaG_FD_119755 | JGI IMG/M metagenome (GOLD analysis project Ga0172378, IMG submission 119755) | Groundwater microbial communities from an aquifer near a municipal landfill in Southern Ontario, Canada - Pumphouse #3_1 metaG | ecosystem: Environmental > Aquatic > Deep subsurface >... | reverse complement strand
TTTCTGAGCGACTATTTATCATTCGGAATTTTGATAGCTTTATTACGGCTATCCATCCTGAATGTTACACCGAACCCGTTATGATAAACATACAGTGTTCGGATACAACGCCACTGGCGGAGCAGAAGAGATTCGAACTCTTGCCAGGTATAAGCCTGCTGACGGTTTTCAAGACCGTTCCCTTGAACCGCTTGGGTACTGCTCCAGAAAAAGAAAAAGCCACCTCAGCTTAGGATGGCTTGCTTTGCTTAATGGTGGGCGCTATAGGGATCGAACCTATGACCTTCTGTACGTCAAACAGATGCTCTCCCAGCTGAGCTAAACGCCCAAAGCAAAAAGAATTATATCGGAAATAAAGGCCTATGTCAATAACCTTTTTGATAATTCGAAAAAACTTTTAATATCGTTGTCCATTTGTGTTATATTGCTAAGTATGAATAACGAATACAAAAGAAGAAACATCATGCTGATCAGTATCTTCGGTGCTGCTTTGATATTGCTGATTGTTCTTTTGTGCCTTCAGATGTTTAAAGCCTGCCTGATTTCAGCCACCGGCCTTATTTTGTCTCTTCTTGTTATGGTGTTTTTTCTCCTAGCTCAGCACAATCCAACCAAAAATAAACCGATTGTTTTATTGATAAATTACCTTAGATTTGTTATCTTAATACTAGCTTGCGTTATCCCAGCAGTCATGTGGAATTATCTTCCTGGTTACCGTGATACAGTAAGCGTTTTCTTTGCATTAATTGGTGCAATAGTTTCATTTCTAGTCTATGTTGCTGTTATATTAGATACGTTTATTTCTGATATGAGAGATTGTAATAAAGAAAGAACTGAAAAATGAATTTTGAAAATATTCTAAACAACAATTTCATCAAAATGATTTCACCGGAATTTATCACATCGATAATTGTCATGCTGATAATCTGTATTTTCTCATTTGTTGTTTATTTCAAACAAAAAAAATATACTGCCTTAGATGAACCTAAAGGCATTGTCAATATTATGGAATTTGCCATCGATACCTTTGATGATCAGGTTAGAGAAAACATGGGTGTTTCCTATGTCCACATGAGCTTTTATTTCATGGTTCTTTCCGCCTATATTTTCTTAGGGTTTATCGTCGGAATGATTGGAATTCCTAACTTCATCTATTTAGGTGAAGATTCCATCATGAACAGTTCCCACTTATTTGCTTCTCTGACTAATCCTTTCACTAACATTGCTTTCCCATTAATGATTGGTCTGGTTACCTGGATTGCCACACAGGCTAATTCCATCAGGTACAGTCATTGGGGATATCTCAAACAGTTTGTCTCACCTATTCCACTTGTCGGATTCCTTTCACTCTTCTCTCCTCTTATCTCCATTACTATGCGTTTATTCGGAAATGCATTTGCCGGATTCTGTCTGTCAACAATCGTCTATGTTGCTTTATCACAGCTTTTCAATGGCTTCGGTTTACTTGTCAGTCCAGTGATTATGCCCTTCTTCCATGCCTACTTTGATCTCTTCTCTGGTTTTATACAGACTTTGATCTTCATGACGTTATCCATGATCAACATTGCCCAACAGGGCCCTGATCAGGAAGAACAGATTGCGGCTTTAAGTCTGAAAACCACAATCGCTGAATGACGAGAGAGCTATTATTTATATAAAAAAGGAGGCTCAATATGACAAATTTCTTAATGATGTTGGCTGAAACTGCTGCTGACAACTGGTACACAGCTGAAGCTGCCAAGTACATCGGTGTCGGTATTATGTTCTTAGTCCTTGCTTTCGTTTCTTTAGGCGAAGGTTTGGTCTGTATGAAGGCTGTCGAAGGCGTTTCCCGTAATCCTGAAGCTACTTCCAAGATCAGAAGTTCCATGATTATCGGCTGCGCTCTTACTGAAACCTGCGCTATTTATACTCTTGTTATCGGTATCATCCTTATCTTCGTTGCCAACCCAACTACTGCTGCCACTGCCATGGCTGCTTTAGGTATCTAACCAGAGGAATTAATGAAGAAGTTTTTTAAAGCCTTCCCCCTTCTTTCTGCAGCATTCTTATTAACGAGTTGCGATACTTCCTCTATTTCCAACAATATTTCCGATACTATCGCAAATGCTCTTCCAAATCTTTGGATCAGCTTAGCCCAACTGGGAGCTTTCCTAGTTACAGTTTTCATTTTCTTCAAATTTGCCTATAAACCTATCAAAGCCAAAATGAAAGCCCGTGGGGAACATGTTAAAAAGAATATTCAGGATGCTGAAGCTCTGAAAATGGATGCCCAGAAAAGTCAGGATATTGCCAATAGCAATATCAAGGCTAGCCGTGTCCAGGCCAATAAAATAGTTCAGGATGCTGAAAAGGAAGCCCAGGCTGAAGCAAGTAAGATTAAAGCTGCAGCTCAGATTGAGATTGACCGAAAACGTGAACAAGGCGAACAGGAAATCGAAGACAGAAAAGCTTATCTTGACAGAAAAGCCCATAATGAAATTGTTTCTACCGCTTTGGATGCCTCAAAGGCTATTTTAGGACGTGAGATCAATGAATCCGATAATGAGAAGATTATCAATCAGTTCATTGATGATATGGATAAGGATTCCAAGAAAAAAGAATCTCAGGATAAGGAATAATGAATAAACCAGTTCTTAAGCATTATGCCCGTGCACTTTTCGAAGTTGCTAAGGACAGTAAAGCCATCGACAAAACCTTGGCAGATGTAAATCACATCTGCGATGTTTTGGTTGCAAATAAGGAACTGGACTCCTTCTTAGATTCAAGAATGGTTTCCTCCGAAGAAAAAAATCTGATTCTAGACAAAGTTTTTAAGGATAGCATTCAGTCTTCCACACTTTCCTTCCTCAAGATTGTCACCAGAAAGCATCTTAGTAAAGGCTTCAGTCAGATCAGGAATAGTTATGTCCATTACTATAATGACCTTAATAATATTAAAGAGGGAATCATCTATTCTTCCTTTGTACTTAAGGAAGATGCAGTTAAGAAAATCACTGATATTTTTTCAGAAAAATACCAAAAGCAGGTTGTTTTCCGTACGGTGATTGATAAACGAATCATTGCTGGAATGAAAATTTACATTGACGATACGATGTTCGACTACTCAGTTGATACAAAGATTAATACTATTAAAGACCGACTTCTCTATAAGAAGTCTCTCTAAGGAGGCATTATGGCTCAACAGGATCTGATAACCAATCTCGTCAAAAAAGAAATCGAGAATTACGAAGACAAAATCGAAACTAGTGATGTCGGAACCGTCATTGCCATCGGTGATGGTGTCAGCACCATTTACGGATTAGACAAAGCAATGTATGGCGAATTGCTGGAATTCCCTAAAGGAGTTTTTGGCATGGTCATGAATCTTAATGAAGATTCCGTCGGCTGCGTCATTTTAGGAAAAGATACCACCATTTATGAAGGCGATATGGTCAAGAGAACCGGAAGAGTCGTCTCAGTTCCAACTGGTGATGCCCTCTTAGGAAGAGTTGTCAACGCTTTAGGTCAGCCTATTGACGGTCTTGGAGATCTCAAGGATACTGTCGAAGCCCCTATTGAAGCCCCAGCTCCAAAGATTATGGCCCGTCAGCCAGTTGATAAACCATTAGAAACCGGAATTAAAGCCATTGATAGTATGATTCCGATTGGCAAAGGCCAAAGAGAATTGATCATCGGCGATAGACAGACGGGAAAAACCGCTATTGCTATCGATACCATCATCAATCAGCAGGACAAGAATGTCATCTGTATTTATTGTGCTATCGGTCAGAAAAATTCCACCATTGCTCAGATTGTCACTAAACTGAAGGATCATGATGCCATGAAGTATACCGTTGTCGTTAACGCTTCTGCTTCAGAATCTGCTCCTATGCTTTATATTGCTCCTTATGCTGCCACCACCATCGCTGAATACTGGGAAAATCATGGCAGAGATGTCTTAATAGTCTATGATGATTTATCCAAGCATGCCGTCAGCTATCGTGCCCTTTCTCTGCTCTTAAAGAGATCACCTGGCCGTGAAGCTTATCCTGGTGACATCTTCTATCTCCACAGCCGTTTGCTTGAAAGAGCCTGCCATTTATCAAAAGAAAATGGTGGCGGAAGTATCACCGCTTTGCCAATTGTCGAAACTCAGGCCGGAGATATCTCTGCCTATATTCCGACAAACGTCATTTCCATTACTGATGGACAGATTTTCTTATCCAACGAATTATTCAATGCCGGTCAGAGACCTGCTATTGATACCGGCTTATCCGTTTCCCGTGTTGGCTCTTCCGCTCAGATCAAGGCTATGAAATCCATTTCCAAGTCCTTGAAGATTGAACTTGCCAACTATACCGAACTTCTTGACTTCTCACGTTTCGGAAGTGACCTTGATGCTGTCACCAAAGCCACTCTGACTCATGGTGCTGTTCTGGAAGAAGTCTTAAAGCAGAAGCAGTATATGCCATTAACCATGGAAGATGAAATTGTCGATATCTATATCGCCCAGTCACGTCTTCTTGATGATATTGCTATTCCTCAGATTCATTCAGTTCTGAAGAACTGCCATACTTATATTTCTAACAATATGCCTGAAGTCTTCTTCTCTATCAGAGACACCAAGATTCTTAGTGATGAAACTAAAGAAAAGATTGAACAAGCCGTCAAGAATGTCAAGGAAGGACTTAACAACAATTAATGTCTGAATCTTTAATTGGAACAAGGAGACGTATCCAAACGGTCCAATCGACTGAGAAAATCACCAAAGCCATGAAATTGGTGGCCTCAGTCAAATACCAGAAATGGAAAAAGACCTATGAACAATCGTTGCCCTTTGCCACCGAGATGAAGGAAACAATGCTCCGTACTATTTCCAGCGTTGATCTTTCAAGAACCCGTTTAAGTCAATATCTGACTAGCTTTTCTGATGAAAGAACCCTTTATGTCATTGTCACTTCCTCATTAGGATTATGTGGTTCCTATAACTATAATATTTATCGAGCTATTGATCCTATTCTCAAACCTGAGGATGAGATAGTCGTCATCGGACAGAAGGGCTATATTCATTACCATAACGGCAAGAACAAAGTCTATTCTGATTATGCCGGGCTTTTTGAAACCTTCACCTATGACAATGTCAGAGCTATCCGACACTTCCTCTTCCGTTTATACAGAGAAGAAAAATATAAGGCTATCAAACTAGTCTACACTCATTACAAAAATTCCATGACCTTTGTCCCTACTATTGAAACTTTGGCCCCTATGGATGTTGACTCACTGCTTAAAGAAGCCAAGAAACTAGAAAGCTCACCTATCTTCGAACCTAATCCCAATGCTGTTGCTGATTTAATTCTTCCTCATTATGCGGACAGCGAAATGTACTTGAAGCTGATTGAAAGTCAGCTCTCAGAACAAGCCAGCCGACGTAATGCTATGGAGACAGCCACTGACAATGCCGATGATATGCTTTCAACCTTGCAAATTGAATACAATAAGATGAGACAGACTGCCATCACTCAGGAAATCACAGAAGTTGTTGCTGGCGCAAATGCCGGTAAAGATAAAGAAGATTAAGGAGAAAATAATTATGGAAAACGTAAATTATGGAACATTAGTTCAAGCTGTTGGACCGGTCATCGACGTTCGTTTCGGCGAGAACAACGTTCCCTCCCTCCTCGATGCCCTTAAAGTCAATGATTCCCAAGGCAACGAACTTACATTAGAAGTTGTCCAGCATATCGGTGATGACACCGTCAGATGCATTGCTATGGGCGCAACCGACGGTATCCAGAGAGGACTTAAAGTTCTCAATACCGGAAAACCGATTCAGGTTCCTGTTGGCAAGGATGTCTTAGGACGTATGTTCAACGTTTTAGGTAAGCCGATTGATGATTTGGGTGATTTCACTGCTAAAGAAACCCATTCTATCTACAATGACCCGCCAAGATTCCAGGATCAGTCCACCAATGTCGAAATCTATGAAACCGGATTAAAGGTTATCGATCTTCTTTGCCCTTATATCAAGGGCGGTAAAGTCGGACTTTTCGGTGGTGCCGGTGTCGGTAAGACTGTTCTTATTCAGGAATTAATGCATAATATTGCTTCCGAAGCCAATGGTATCTCTGTCTTTGCCGGTGTCGGTGAAAGATCAAGAGAAGGAAACGATTTATATAATGAAATGAAGGAAACCGGTGTTTTAAGCAACACTGCCCTGGTTTTCGGTCAGATGAATGAAACCCCTGGTGTCAGAATGAGAGTCGCTCTTTCCGGACTTACCATGGCCGAACATTTCCGTGATGTCAATCATCAGGATGTTCTTCTCTTCATCGACAATATTTTCCGTTTCACTCAGGCCGGAAGTGAAGTCTCCGCCCTTTTAGGACGTATGCCTTCTGCTGTCGGCTATCAGCCAACCTTAGCTACCGAAATGGGTCAGCTCCAGGAACGTATTGCCTCCACCAAAAACGGTTCAATCACTTCCATCCAGGCCGTTTATGTCCCAGCTGATGATCTTACCGATCCTGCTCCTGCCACTACCTTCTCCCACCTTGATGCCAAGACTGTTCTTTCCAGAAGTATCGCTTCTTTAGGTTTATATCCGGCCGTTGATCCTTTAGCTTCTTCTTCTAACTTCCTTGATCCAAATGTTGTCGGTGTTGAACACTACACTGTTGCCAGACAGGTTCAGGCCATTCTTCAGAAATACAAGGATCTTCAGGATATCATTGCCATTTTAGGTATGGATGAATTATCCGAAGATGATAAGTTAGCCGTCAATCGTGCCAGAAGAATCCGTAACTTCCTTTCTCAGCCAACTCATGTTGCTGAAAAATTTAATGGCGTTGCCGGTAAGTATGTTTCCGTCAAAGACAACATTGCTTCTTTCAAGGCTATTCTTGAAGGTAAGGGAGATTATCTCCCTGAAGAAGCCTTCTCTTATGTCGGAACTTTTGATGAAGCCGTAACCAAGGGTGAAGCCATTTTAGCCAAGGTTAAAGAAGATGAAGCCAAAAAGAAGGAAAACAGTGCTACTGCTGTTAATAACTGATAATGGATAAATTCAGACTCAGGGTTGTCACTCCTGATAAAACCTATCTTGATGAGGACATTGAAGTCCTCACAGCCACGACTTCCAATGTCGGACAGGTTTCTATTTTGGCTCACCATCTTGAAATGGTTGCCAATCTCGATATTGCCCCGCTCATTGTCAAAGCCAATGGCCATATTTCCTATTATTCATTAGGCGGCGGAGTTATGAGTGTCAGACAGGACATTAACACTGTAATCATTGTCTCCGACTATATTGAATCCTTGGATGAAATAGATTTAGATAGAGCTATCAGCAGCAAGAATGAAGCTGAGAAGATGCTTGGACAAGTCAAAACTGCCAGAGAAGCTACCGAAATGGAACGTAAAATCCGACGTGCCATCAACCGTATCAACCTCAAGAGCAATTACACTAATCAATAAATAAGAGACTGTCACTGACTTAAGCACAAAGCAAAAGCATGGCAGTCTTTTCTTTTGGAGTATTCTTCTTTCTTTCCTTTTCACTATCAAATCCGCAGTTTAATTTACGTTAAAAAGTCAGAGTTTTTTAAAATTTTCAGTCTAAACTTTCAATGAATACCTGAAATTTGTTTATTTATTGACTTTTACTTAAGATATTCCCATAAACTATAGATACTTTTCCCTATAAATAATATAATTTATACATAGATTTAGGAGGATACCAGATGAAATTCAATAATATCTCATGGGATGAATACTTTATGTCAATTGCAGTTCTTTCTTCATTAAGAAGCAAAGACCCAAATACCAAAGTTGGAGCCTGCATTATCTCAGAAGACCACAAAGTCCTTTCTTTAGGGTATAATGGTATGCCTATCGGTATTGATGACAACTGCATTCCCTGGAAAAGCCATGCTGACGGAGAAACCGAATTCCTCAAGACCAAATATCCTTATGTCTGTCACGCTGAACTCAATGCCATCCTCAACTCCAACCACGATCTTCATGGTGCTGCTGTCTATGTCACTCTCTTCCCCTGTAATGAATGCACCAAAGCCATTATTCAGTCCGGCATTAAAAAAATCATCTATATCTCTGATAAATATCATGATACCGATGAGGAAGTAGCTGCCAGAAAGATGCTTGATATGGCTGGTATCGAATATGTCAAATATGAAGGACGCCTTCCGGAGATTAACTTTTAATGGACTACCAGAAACATTCAAAATTTCCTCTGAAAAAGTGCATAATCGCCACTGTTGTTTTCTTAATTATTGCCACGATGATTCTGGCACTGATTTATTCTGTCATCTATTCCACAGATTCAAATGACGTAGGAAGAATCTTTGTTATAGTCACAGTAGCACTGACCGGAGCCGCAATTATTGGATACTGGATTTATCAAGTCATCAAATACATAGAAAAAAGAAAAGATGAGAACTGAAGAAAAAGAAAAACAATTATTAGAAGCCGACCCAAAGATTCCCAAAGATAGTGCAATCTATCTTGAGAACCTTTCTTTTGGGTATGAAGAAAATCATCTCAATCTTGAAAATATCACCCTTGATATCAAAAAAGGGGAATATGTTTCCATCATCGGACATAACGGCTGCGGTAAATCAACCATGGCAAAACTGATTGACGGAATTCTCGTTCAGAATAGTGGTGAAATATATATTTTCGGTGTGAAAATGACTGATGCTAATGCTTTGCTTCTAAGGAAAGACATTGGCTTAGTTTTTCAAAATCCCGATAGTCAGTTCATCGGAGCCACAGTCAGAGATGACATTGCTTTCGGTTTAGAAAACAATCAAGTGGAATCCTCACTGATGGAAGAAATCATCACCCAATGCGCTAAGGACGTTTCCATGGAAGAATACTTAGATTCTGAACCTTCTAATCTCTCCGGCGGTCAAAAGCAGCGTGTAGCCATAGCTGGCATGATTGCCCGTAATCCTAATATTGCTATCCTTGATGAAGCTGGAGCTATGCTTGATCCCAAAGGCAAAAGAGAAATACGTGAAATCATCAAGAAACGAAAAGCTATCAATCCTAATATCACCATTTTGAATATCACTCATGAAATAGATGAAGCTTACGATTCTGATCGGGTTCTGGTTATGAATGACGGCCATATCATCCTTGATGATAAACCAGAGGTTGTTTTTGCTAATAGTGAGCTTCTTAAAAGTATTTCTTTAGATGTTCCTTTTGCCCATAAATTAGTGAAAGACCTTCAGGACCGAGGAATGGATATTTCAGATGTCAAAAATGAAGAGGAGCTTCTTAAAAAGATATGCCAATAAAGATTGAACACCTAAACTATACCTATGATATTGGACTTCCCAGTGAAAGGGAAGCTCTTTTAGATATCAATCTCGAATTCAAGGATAACTGTTTTTCTGCTCTTATCGGAAGAACCGGAAGTGGAAAATCCACACTGATTCAGGAATTGAACGGATTATTAAAACCAAACTCAGGAAAAATAGATGTCAATGGCTACGTCATTGATATGTCTTTGGAATACACAACTAAAAAAGGTGTAACCATTGTCGATCAGAAGAAAATGAAAAAGAAGCTGAAGAAAAAACTCAGTGATATCAAATCTCTGAGAAAAAGAGTCGGCTTGGTTTTTCAGTTCCCGGAATATCAGATTTTTGAAGAAACTGTTCTGAAGGATGTTTCCTATGGTCCAAGAAATTTCGGGGCGACAAGCGAAGAAGCCGCCAATGATGCCAAGGAAGCCTTGAGACTGGTTGGGATTGATGAAACCTACTATGACCGCTCTCCCTTTGAACTCTCCGGAGGTGAGAAAAGAAGAGTAGCCATCGCTGGAATCATTGCCATGAAACCAGATATTCTTGTCTTAGATGAGCCGACAGTCGGTCTTGACCGGGCGGGTGAAGACAATCTTATGGCTCTTCTTACCAATATTTCCAAATCAGGAACTTCCATTGTTCTTTCAACTCATGATATGGATGTTGTTCTCAAATACTGTGACCGGGCAATTGTTCTGGAAAAAGGAAAAATTGTCTCTGACAGTACTCCTTTAGAACTTTTCCGTGATATGTCTTTCATTAAAGAATCATCTTTGGAACCGCCAAAGGTCTTTTCCTTTGCTATGAAGCTCAAGGAAAACGGTTTGGACATTGATTTAGCTAAAGTCCGTGACTCCGCTTCTCTGGCTGACGAAATTATCCGTATCAAAGGAGTCAGAAAATGAACATCACCTTAGGCAAATACCAAGGTTATGACACCGTTTATCATAAAATAGATGCCCGAATTAAGCTTGTTGCTTTAATTCTTTTTATGGTGTCTGTCTTCCTTAGCTATGGTCGGACCTCCATGTATGGATCCTATACCAATATTTTCATGTACATCATTATTTTTATCATGATGTTGGTTCTGACCCTAACCAGTCATTCCGGATTTATCCAGTTATTCAAATCATTGAAGGCACTTTGGGTCATGATGCTCTTCCTCTTACTCATCAATCTCTTCCTTCCTGGAAGAACCACCGGTGATATTGCCTTTAGCCTCTTTGGAAGAAATATCTATTACTACACAATTATTAATCTTTGCTACATCATCATCAGACTGATCTTAGTCCTGATGATGACAACAGTCTTCACCTCCACCACCAAACCTATGGAAATGACTTCCGCACTTGAATGGCTCTTCTATCCTTTGAAATTCATTAAAGTTCCAATTCACAAGATTGCAATGGCTATCTCTTTGGCTCTCCGATTCATCCCAACCTTAATTGAGGAAACCAACCGAATCATGAAAGCCCAGGCTAGCCGTGGTGTCGATTTCAATCAAGGAAAGATTAAAGAGAAAATCAAAGCTTTGATTTCCTTAATCATTCCTCTCTTCATGACTGCCTTCACTACCAGTGGTGAATTAGCTGATGCCATGGAAGCCAGAGGCTATGATCCTGACAGAAAAAGAACCCGATATAAGCGGACAAAATGGTCAACTCAGGACACAATTGCTGTTATAGTCTTAGCTCTTTACTGTTCAGCTATGATTTACTTTGCTGTCCAGAGATTTGATGTCACTGACTTATTCCCAGGTATCATTCTTCCTAAACTATCAAACTAGGTGACTTATGAGAATAATGATCAGAATCGCCTTCTATGGCAAGAACTATTACGGAACTCAAAGGCAGGTAGATAAGCCAACTATTCAGAATGCTTTCGAAAAGGCTCTCTCCCGCTGTTATCAGTCACCGGTTAAAGTCACTATTTGTTCTAGACTAGACAAAGATGTCAACGCCTATGATTTTGCTTTAACATTTGATGCCATAAATGACAACATGAGTCTTGAGCATCTTCACTACTATCTTAACCGAACATTAGGAAAAGACATCTTCATTAGAAAATTACAATATGTTGATGAAACCTTTTCTCCCAGATATGACTGTGACTTCAAAAGCTACGTCTATACCATTCAGAATGGAAAAGAAATAAACCCTCTTCTCAATACCATAGTTTATTCACCCACTGCTCCTTTAGATATCACTAAAATTACTGAAGCTATGGATTTGTTCAAAGGACAACATGATTTCAGGGCCTTTTCTACTCCTGAAGGGGACGAGAACACTATTCTCAGCATTGCTGATACTCAGGTTTTCCAAAAAGGAGACTTGCTGTTTATTAGAGTAATCTCAAAAAGTTTTCTCAGATATCAGGTCAGATTTATGGTCGGGGCAGCCATCAGGCATGCACTTGATAAACTTTCGTTAGAAACAATATCCGGTCTTCTTGAAGGCCAAAACCTAAAATATCTGAAGCTTAAGGCTGAACCTCAGGGTCTGACTCTGGAAGAAATCCATTATCTGGCAATTGATGGTGAAAGCAACTATCCAACTGGACTCCCAAAACATTTCACATACTGAAAAATGCTGATATAATCTATTATGGTATTATAAAATGGACTCCAACAATAATAAGAATAAGAATAAAGGAAGCAATGATAATTTCAAAGCAGTATTAAAAAAATACTTTCGCAAAGAAGATCTGTTTCTTCTTCCAAACGTCCTGTGTTATCTACGAATCATTTTGATTCTTGCTTTCCTAATTGTCTATTTTTGTCCTTTATCAATCTTAGGAAATTCCTTAGCGAATATCTACATAGCTTCCTACATCATGGCTATCGCTGTCTACACCGATTTCCTGGATGGCTTCATTGCCCGAAAATTCTCTCTGAAATCCAATATCGGACAAATACTTGATCCTATTGCTGATAAGCTCTCCCAATTTGCTATTGCTTTAGCTATCACTATCCGGTTCTATCAGTATCCTTCAATTCTACTTCTGCTGATTGCTTTTGTCCTGAAGGAAGCCTGGATGCTGATATCAGTCATTCTTCTTGCCAGAAAGAACCGGTCATTCGGAGGAGCAAAACTATATGGTAAGGTTGCTACCTTCATTACTTACGTCATTCTAGGAATCATTCTCATTGCCGGTCCTTTCATAATCAATGCCTATCAAGGAACGGAACAAGCCTATTTCTGTCATATTATCTTTGATTCCTTAGCCAGTATTGCTATATTATTCCTGATGATTTCAATGATTAACTATTCCGTTCTGTTTAACAGATTAATAAAAGGTGAAGGCTCAGATGAAGTTTCTCACCAGAAGGAGAACCTATGATCAAAATATACATGTCCCCTAGCTGCTCAAGCTGCCGTAAGGTAAAAGCCTGGTTTACCAGCGAAGGCATTCCTTTCCGTGAAATCAATATTCTTCAGCATGTCATTACTGTTGAAGAGCTGAAAGAAATTCTCAACAAGTCTTTAGATGGAACTGATGAAATCATTTCCACCAGAAGCAAGGTTTTTCAAGAACAGAAAGTCGATCTTGATTCCATGTCTATCAATGATCTCTGCCAATTCATCAAAAACAATCCCACCATTCTCAAAAGACCAATCATTGTTGATGACAAGATCATTCAGGTTGGCTACAACCTTGATGAAATTGAAATCTTCGAAAGAGCAAAGAAAATCTCCTCTGACTGCTGTCAGAAGGGTGCCTGCCCAGATTACGAAACCTGTCAGCATCATTTCCGTGATGAGACAGCAAACTAATCCTAGTCCGGTAAAAAAAAGCAATTAAAAAAATCCTGTCTCCGAAAGAAACAGGATTTTTATTTTGGTTTTAGAGATTATTTGGAAGTGTTTTCGAGATATTCTTCGAAATCTTCATAGTTAAGGTACTTATCAATATAGGTACCATCAGCCTTCAGGTAAATGATTCGGTTAGCAATAGAGCTGATCAATTCACGGTCATGGGAAGAGAAGAGAAGAACTGACTTAGTTTCGGACATAGCTTTATTAAGAGCTTCAATTGATTCAAGATCTAAATGGTTGGTTGGATCATCAAGACAGAGAAGATTGCCAGGTCCTAACATAATACGGCAGAAACGAAGCCTGACCTTTTCACCGCCAGAGAGAACTCCAACTGACTTCAGAGCTTCTTCTCCTGAGAAAAGCATTCTTCCCAAGTAGCCACGGATATAGGCATCCGTATTTTCTTTTCCGTAAGGTCTGAGATAGTTGACCAAACTGGTCTTAACATCATCAAATTCACTATAGGAAGAAGGAATATACATCGGATGAATAGTAATTCCATACTTGAATGAACCAGAAGTAAACTCATCTTTAGAAGCTAAACAATCAAATAATTTTGTGATTGCTAAGCTGTTATCAGCTAAGAAAGCAACCTTATCAGTATTTCTCAAAGTGAATGATAATTTATTGAAGAAGCCTTCTTTAGTGGCTTCCTTGACTTCTAAAACATCATTACCAATAGCAAACTCACTACGGAAATCAATAAATGGATAACGGCGGCTAGATGGCTTCAAATCATCAAGCTGAATTTTATCCAAGGATTTCTTACGGCTGGTTGCCTGACGTGATTTGGAGGCGTTAGCCGAGAATCGGCGGATGAAGTCCTCCAATTCTTTAATTTTTTCTTCTTTCTTCTTATTC
>Ga0172378_10003922_pt1 | contig 13995 bp, 16 predicted proteins | sample GrowelOW332metaG_FD_119755 | JGI IMG/M metagenome (GOLD analysis project Ga0172378, IMG submission 119755) | Groundwater microbial communities from an aquifer near a municipal landfill in Southern Ontario, Canada - Pumphouse #3_1 metaG | ecosystem: Environmental > Aquatic > Deep subsurface >... | reverse complement strand
AGATCGTTGATTCAATCGATGAAGCGCTGTCGATGGAAGGCTTCAAGGTTAATCCGATCAATAAGCCTAAACATGGTGTTGAGAATCGTGCAAGAAACCGCCGGATTCGTAATGCCCAGGAAATGCTTGGTAATCCAGGGTACAGCCCGCGGGTTGTACTTATTCCTAACAGTTGGATTCTTGTTGTTACCGACAATGATAAACAATTGGTTAATACTGAGGTTGACGATTTGACCGAAGTTGAAAGAATTCTCGACGAGGCAAATGCTGATTACGGTTATTCTATTGGTATTGACTTGCAAAGTCTTGAAGAAAAAGCTATGGCTGAGATTGAATTCCCAGTTGTGGATGTAGACTTGTCCGACTATGGCGAACAGAACAAAGCCCCTAAACGGAATGTCGCTGCAGACCCTTGGAAGAATCGTCAATCGTTCAGTCTCAAGTTGAATCAAGGTTAACCAAATATGCCGCAAAGCTTGACGACCTTTGCGGCATCTTTTAAAAGCAATATCATCATGAAAAACAAAATAATTAAAAACGCGGCGGATGGTAAGGTTCTTGTGTATTTCGTACCCAGAAAATGGGATATGATGTTTATTAGCCCAGATGGAAACGTTGTCGGCGAAAACGTTGTTGAGAGCGGGGGCGAAGTGGTTGATGCGTTGCTGACGTTCGAAGATGAAGGAGACGCGCCGAATGGGTTTAAGTTTGAGCAAGACATTAATGATGATATGGATAATACATCTGCGGAACTTGCACAATCTGTTAAGGATTACGAAATACTTAGTGCACGTATGAACAAAGCATCGTTCGCAAGAGAAAAAAACATGGTGAAAGAAAAACAACATAAGGTTTGCCGAAAGCATTTCAATCGTGACGAGCAACTCAGAGGCGAGGAGCTTTTTAATAAAGCACTTGATCGTGCTCGTAATATCCACCGCTAACAATTTGCGGCACATACCAGTGGTGAACGACCTTGGGTGTTCGGTCAATGATCTGATCTTGGTGTGTGTCGCTCTTTTTAAAAAACATGAATAACATTAAAGTAGTAATGAATCTCGGCGAGAAGTTCACAGTGAGTGTCGGATACAATGAAAACTATAATACGTTTTTTATTAGTGCTTCTGACCCGAATGGAGGGCCACTTGATGCCGATATAATTTCAGCGGAAAACCCGTCCAAGATTTTATATACACTGAGAAGCTTTCCTATTGAGCAGGGCGAAGAGATTATACTGTCATTTAAGAATGTTCCACAAAATCTGAAGGACATGCTTGCCAAGATTGTAAGGGAGCAATTTAATGTTGTTACTATTAATTCTGCGATTCAGGATGTCAAAGATAATATCGTAGGTGGGTTTAAAAAATACGAAGATGTTAATAAAGTATCAGGTATTGATGCTTATCTTATCGGCAAAACGAAGAGTGGCAAAAATTATATCTCTATTAGATTCAAGGGTGGAGTCATCTATACTTATTTTGAAAGCAAGATCGGTCCTACGAATTTTAAGAATATGTCAGGAATGGCCAGAAACGGATTTGATCTCAATGGTTACATCATGAAGAACCCACTTGTTAAACATGGTGGCAGGAAAGAAAAATTCTAATGGAAATCAATGCGGACACAATTATCAATCTTTTATCGTACGAAGAGATCAAGGCATACTCGCAGTCTGCCGGTAAATCTGGAACGATACTTGTTAACGAGGTGATAACCCTTACTGTCGGAATGTGTAATGGTTTTCTCAGAACGGGTGGATATGTATCAATAGCAGACCGTACACTTGTTCCTGATTCGCTTGGACTGTTTATCATTAACATGGTGATATACTTCTTACTCAAACGAATTCCGGTAGAGATTGAATTAAGTCGTGTAGCATCTTACGATGTCGCCTTTGGAATCATGAGGGATATTGGAAGTGGGGTGTTCGTACCAGAGGGTATAGATAAACTTGCCGATTCTGATTCTGGTATTAATCAGCCTGGGCATTCAAACAATTATAGACAGAGACTTAGTACTCTCATTAGATAATAAACACCACGGAGAATTAACATCATGCAAAACTTTTCGGTACAAATTAATAAAGAGGAAGACTCAAGTAGTAACTTCCGTGTAATGTTTAAAGACGGAAACAGAAACAAGGTTCAAACCATAGGGACAGTGTCAGAGGTAGCGAGGTTCGTTCGTAATCGCGCCGGAAGAGAGTTGACTACCTTATCTATTGTTTCTAATGTAGGAAATACGCCTTATTCGCGTGGGCTTGCCTGTTTGATTCGAAATGCTGTCGAGGCATCTGCAGCCGAAAGAGCAAGCGCTAAGATCGACATATACATTGAAGAGGATATGGCGCAATCAAGTAGTGATCCTGATTCGAAGTCAGCGCCGTTGCTATATTTAACGATGGTGATTGATGGCGAGAGAATCTTTGATGCTAAGACGGTTGATGGCGATTCGGTAGATGAAAATGCTTGGCTTGCAGAACATGTGAACATTATTGCTGCAGCAATTGAAAACACACAGGATGATGTTGTTTACGATGTTACAATTCATGCCATCAAGGGTAGCGATTCAAATTATGCCGGAACTCTCGCAGATTTAGTTGAAGCTGATTTGAAAAAAGATTATGGGCTTATTGTGCGAAAAGTTTCTGTCGTTAGCAATAAGCTATCGAACAAAGAACCAGTAGCCGAACCTAGTAGGCTGATTCGTAATAGCGTAACCGGGAACACGGGAGTCATTTTCAACATTGACGTACGAGATATTCCTGAAGATGGTGTTTCGAATGTTATGCTGTTTCCATACGTCGGTGAATTAAAAGACTCCGAGTGCACTCAGTTGCTGGACAGAGATGCTGCCGAACAACTTGCGAAGACTTATAACGGCCAGGAGTTCCTTGTGGATCAAGAGCATTGGAGTTATTCGAAAGACGGAAGTACAATGGCACTTGGATGGTGCAAAGGAATTATTCCAGGGGATGATGGATGTTATGCTACAATCAAGTGGACACCAACCGGCCGAAAAATGATTAATGGCGGGGAGTACCGATATGTCTCTGGTGTCTGGTATCTTGATAAGGATAACCGCCCAAGACTAATTGAAAGCGTTGGCTTAACAAATAAGCCGAGAATCAGAGGTTCTAAACCAATCCCGATTGAGAAGGTGGCATGAAATTCTCATTAGCAATACCCACTCCTGTTAATGAGAATTCTCTCGGCGAGATAGATCGTTTTATTAGGGGTGAACTTGCCCACATTAAAGGAACTGATGCAAAGGTTTCAAGGACTGGCTCTGGGGTTTCGGTAGAACTAGAGTCAGTGGATATAACAATAGCTGATGAAGTAGAGGAAGCTATTGTTGATGCAATAACAAAATGGATGACCGCAACGACACTATAAGTATGTGCGATAAAAATACCCTTTATAAGTTAGTTGAAGAATCAGCACTTGAGCCATTTGAAAAAATCGAACTCGGCAAGATTATCAAAGGAGACGATAGCGCTAGCACCGCTGTTTTGGTTTTGCTCTCCATAAGGGTTGGCAACTACGCGGCACAATCTGCTGATCGTGATAAAAAACTAGAAGATGGGCTTTTGCTTGTTAATACCAGATGCAAGGAGCAGTGCCAGAATCTTAACTCTTGGAAATTTGTAATTATGCGGTGCTCTTGGGAAATTACAATTCTCGGCACAATTGCTATTTTTGCTTTAGTGCTTAGACCTGAGTTGAAGTCGGTGATTGACTCAATGAAAGGATGGTTCTAATGACAGCGGGCGTTTTTATAAGTGAACTACAATCAGCACTTAGCGAGTATAAATTGAGTGTCGGTTCTATCCCTTCAAAGAAAACATTAGTCTCCAGGATCCTCGGCGGAATTAGAGGTAACGGGAACCATTTACGATTTGACCCGAATGTAATACCAGTCGGCCAAGGTAATGACAACAACTTTTATTTTGATGTTACAGTCCACTGTATTATTGCCGGGAATACTTTTAACATGGAGGGTGCGAACGAAGAGCGTAGTTCGCAACTCGATGGGATCATTCACAAAATCAGAGCTATTGGAAATTGGTTAACAGTTGCAAATAGCGTTACAGTTACGTCCGACACAAAAGCCGGCAAAATAGAATATGATATCCCAGTTACTTGCACGTGCACCCTAGCTGGATTTTTCGCAACATAACAAGGAGCAATAAAAAATGAGCGCAGCATCACTACCCACTACTTATTCACCAGCAGGTGCCACTAATGTAGCAAACGACGCAACTACAGCGGGATTTGCTTTCGGCATCTTGGGTACATTTACAGATGGAGCAACTACTCCGTGTACTTTTATCATCACATCTGAGGATATTTCCCCAAGCGACAAGCGGGATATTACCACCGAGCAACTCGGCAGGGTAATACATGAGCGGATTGTAGAACGCGTGTGGACTATCAAGTTAACGCTTATTGGACCAAAAACACCTGTGATTAAAACGGGTGACCTGGAGGGGATTCTAACCTACGGCGGATATACCTGGGATTGCGATCCTGTGGCCGAGAATGGTGGACAGGGAGTAAAGAAAACCTTTACTATCTCTGGGCATCGTTCAACTCTCTGGCCGTTGACGAATTCGCCGGATGAAGTTACAGACGCAGCGAGTGTGACATACTAACAGATTCATAGGAAACACCCATTATGAACGACAAGGAAATAGTTACACTTTCGCAGCCGATTAAAATTGATAACCTAACGGTATACCCATTATCTGGGTACCGTTGGGGTATTATATCCACCTTTGAATTACTGCCGATAAAGACAAGCGTCCAAGCAGACACTACTGTTTTTATTCTTACACATACGCGTGAGGAAATCTCTGACTGTATCGATAAGTTGTCACAGTCGTCTGCAGAGTTCACAGACACAATCACGGCTGACACGTACAATAAAGTGTTGAATGTGCTTGCTCGGAATCTTGCCGGATTGGATAGCGTTCAAGCTGGCTTGAGTGGTAAAAAAAAAGTAGGTCGAATGGACCGATTGCTTCATACCTTGCTGGGGTGGTGTCAAAGTGTAATTGCACGCCGACAGAAGCGCTTGATGAGCCGATGATTCTATGTATCCTTGTATTAAGAGAAGAGTCTCTACAATACTCAGATGCACAAGCAACACTTTCGGAGTGCGAAATAATGGATCACTACGATGAGATAGTTGCATCCGTTTCGGCGAATAAAAAAGCATAGGAATTTCAAATGGCTGGCACAACTAAGAATGTTAAATTCGATATAGGAGTTGATTACTCTGGAGCGCAAACTGCTGTTAAGGAGTTTATGCGAATTGTCGGCATGATGGAAGAGACACTGACCAACACTCGACGACGAGCTGCAATGGAACAAGTCTCTACTATTCAACGGAACGGGGTGGAAGAGGTTTCAACCCATCGGAAGGTTACCGCTTCTTTCTCGGCAGCACAAGCGAAGATGCGAGAAGAGATTAAGAAGACAAAAACAGAGCAGGAGAACTACCTCAAAGTTACTCGCGACGAAAAGGGTAATATCGCAAAAATTGATATTATGCAGCGAGATAAAACACCCGCTCCGCCGAATCTTATACAAAGGGCAGTTGCGAAAGAGCGAGAGGTGTCTCCTGGTATTCAAGAATACGGGGGATCGAGTTCAACACTTGGTCGACTCCAAAAGATTGCTTTCTATGCCGATAATGTTGTTCGTTCCACGAAGGCAATTAACGAAGAGATGTCAAGGCCTAACACAAAGTTTGCTGATACTTTTGCAAGCCTGAACCAAAGCATGTCCCCGATGGTGTATATGCTTGGGCCTAACGGTGCCTTGATTGTTGGCACCGCAGCCGTTGCGATGGCATCTGGGAAATGGCTGAGAGACGTTACCGGCCTGAACGACGAGTATAAAAAAATTACCGTGGAAATAAAGAAACAGGAAGCCGTTAACAAAATTGTCGAGGACGAATTAGAGAACCGCAAAGAGGCTTTATTCCGTTATAACTCTGCAAATGAAGAGTGGGTAAAGAAACAACTAGCACAACAAAAACAAATTGCCGATAACGCTTCCAAGCATTATGACAGTTTCACACCCGGTGGGAAAGGACAAGACGCCGCTCTTGAAAACCTTAAGAAAGAACGGCGGGAATACGAAAAACTTAAGACATTGCTGCTGAATTTTGAACTGGATAAAAGACGTCAAGAGGATGCAGATGCGAAAGCGAGTGAAGAACGAATAGCGGCCGCCGAAAAAGAAGAACGCCAAGCATGGGAGTCGGCTAGGAATGAACGCGAGAGGCAAGCTGAAATGTCTGGTATTGTTATATCTAATATCACCAAGGAGCAACAAGCAGAAGAAGACAAACAGGCGGTTGCCGATAGGCTAAGTGCTAAGACTTCCATGAAGATTTTAGACCCATCGTTAGTGTCCAGGGAGAAGATGAAACCAGACGAGTTTTATAAATACCAAGACGATCTTAAATCTTCGGCTGACGCTATGGCCTGGAAGAAAGTACTAAGTGATAGTGGTATTTTACAAAAAGAAACATCGTGGAAAATCGCTGGTGATAGTGGTGGCAATGGATTATCACAAACGACGATGAGAAGTCTTGTTGTTGCCGATAAACAAACAGAAGTACTAAAGAGTATAGACTCTACAATGAAGGTGACACTTGAGGTACAGCAAAAAGCATTAAGTACCGCTATTCAAGGTGCAGCTAATACTGGTGGAGCTGACGCTGTTTTGAAGCTTATTGGCACGTGGCAGGGTGATACTTAACTTAAAGGATTTATATGGATAAAATATGTTCGGCACAATCCGATATAACGATTACGAGAACAGCTGGTAAGCCGCAAGAAGTATCGTTTTCTTATGATGGCGATACAGACACACTAGACTATTTAGCATCGTCTATGAAGGGTGGCAAGGTTACAATCCTCGGTAGGAGTTATTCTATAGAGTCTTCAGTACTGAAAACTAGAGCTGGAAAAAAAGCATCGCTTTCGGTATCGGCAACAAATAGAATTATTCGCTCAGAGCTAGAGGAGGACGAGTCAGACGACGCGTCAGATGCGTCGCCGCTTAAGGACAGGGAAAACGCACAGGTTTCAGTTACGATGTCTAGGGAAAATGTTGCTATAGAGGAAAAGGCGTATCAAGACCTTAATGATGAACAGTGCGAACTACTTGGCAATATGTATAGTATAGTTGATGCTTGGAAAAATACATCTATAGCCGGAAAGAAAAAATTCATTATTACTGATAGGGATAATACCAGTATTGACCTGCATGATAATCCATACTTCGATAGAATATCTTTTATATTAAAAAGAATAGAGAAGGGCATTACGCAGTATTCAATATTCAAGCCGGTTATATCAGTTAAGTTCGTTTCGAATAAACCACCATCAATGGAATACATGGGTAGGTATATAGACAAAACGTCTATCGGCGGAATTCCCACTGGTGGACTTAAGTTCGTATTAACCGGTTGCAATTCATCTAAAATAGAATTAACAGAGTCTGATAATTCTGTAGTGTACGGCCTAGATGGTAGCGTAATTGAAAACACTTCGCCGGAAATTAAAGAGCGATGGCAGATAGAATATGTTTTCGAAGGTTATAAGTATGTCGACTATGCACTTTATCGCCCATGGTCTGAGCTTGAAGCATAATAATAAGGAATAATATGCCGGTATTTAATGGTGGGAAACCAAAAGCATCTTGGGCTAGACATATCGAAGACTCTGTTAACAGCAGGGTTGTTGCCACGCATGCAACATGGAATAATATAAAACAGTTCACTTGTAAGCTTGTTGAGGTAAACGACGAGTTACATGCGTTAGTATACGTATACCTTTACGGCGGAGATACAAATACGATATACATGGGCGCAAGTGCGGTAAATGTAACCTTATCGGATAACGCAAAAAACAACGCAATACACGGTACTGAAGCAGATGACATTTCCGCCGACGGTAGGCTGTGGGCGTTAGATGCTGGCGTTGCCGTAAATGGAGACACTGTATATATTTCGTTGACACCTTCTAGCGAATCACTAGGCTCGGAGAATTTGGAACTTGATGTAATAAAGGGCTCCAGCGTTATCGGCACTCCAATAGCAATTGTTACTATCGCAGACGGAATTACTAGGGTACAACAATTAACATATGATGTACATGTATCGCCAATAAACAACTACAGACAATGGGGTTGTAATATTATAGACAACAGCATAGCTGTAAGCTCTGGATCATTAGCTTGGGGTGGCGGGCATAATTGCATTTGGCCGTCTGGTGTTTCGGTATCAACAACAACTACTAAGGTGTTAGCATTAACATTAGCTAGTGGTAGTAAAAAATATATTATATGGTTTACTAAGTGCGCCCCGTGCCCATTGTTACATTGCCCAAAATCGCCGGATACAGAAAACGCATGCGAGGCCTCTAGTGGAGATCCGTCTGAATTTACACCAGACATTGGTAGTGTTGATGTATTTGATACCACATCACGGCAATCAGGTTGGACAGACTTCAGGGTTATAGCAGAAGTATACAATACTGATGGCCTACTTGGTGTCAACCAGATACTTACATCTGAAATTACTGTTAATGCTATAGTATGGCCTGGCGAAACCCCAGAAGAGCCCGATCCCGGCGATACCCCGAACCCATTCGCGGATTGCTCTAGCGCTGATTCAGAGGATTTCCCATCCTCTGTAGACGATGAAGAATTTCCTGGTGACCCAGATGATTTTGGCGGCGGCGGATTACCAGATGAAGACGAAGAAAAATTCCCCTCTAAAGTTGACGTTTGTTGGTAATAAAAAAGGATAACATGAGCACGACTGCAACACTTCCATTCAAGCGATTTATTCGCCGAACAAATTCTGGACAAATAACAAATACGCAATGGCTCGGAGCTATGGCGTCTGTTTCTGAGCTTATCAAATATGCACCATGGGTAGAAACTGCAATTAAGGTGGCGGTATTACCCGTAAATGTTCCAACAACAGCAGACTTCTCTTCCGGGACGTTTGACTGTTTCAAGCAGAGTGGTAATGCGCAAAATAATACTGGTACGCAGTGTGTTTTCGGCGGCATGTCAATTTACCGCTTATCAATTCCAGCCTCAGCATCATCAACGTTTATTTCGTCTGTTTCTTTTAGGGCATCTTCTGATAAGTTCTGCGTGGGCGGTTTGAAAATTGCCGCAATTTTGTCAGACTCTGCTACACCACCGACAGATTGGAATATTTTACGTAATGGTGGTGCTGGTAGTGTTATTGACACAGAATCAGCTTTTTCTACTTTGGGGACGATGGAGGAATTGACAGAAACCGCCGGAATCCTAGCTGATACATCGTTGACTGTTTCAGGATCTAATAGCCACGCGGGGGCATTTGAGCTTGATTTATCATCGGTAACTACGGCATATAAATACCTTTATTTAGCGGTGTCATTGTTCGATTACCAGACGTACCGCCGGGAATACTGGGTTGAAGGTTCTGGCGCTATCGAGGGCGAATCAATAGCGGTTACATTTGATGGAGATGTAACCATTGAACCCTACGTTGTAACGATTTTGGAGCCATTTGATTTTGACAAATCAATCCCGCTTAATCAAGGATTTTGGAATAATAACAGCACAGTCAATAATCAAATTCAAAACTCTTACGATTATCTACTTGAATCGTCGATTGATTCAGATCTGGTAGCCAGTGATTTTGTGAATTTAGCATTGGCTGCGCGTGAGTATGCTGGTGTATATCAGGGCATTGCAGAGATTTCAGACGAACAAAGCTTGCCACAGATTTACAATGGAGTTTTGCCTTCACCTTTATCCCTTCCAGTGATTGGTTATCGCCGGGTTTTGTCGGATCTTAACGGAGGCCAAAAACTTTACAGGCATTTTGTTTCAGGTGCCTTTTTTGCACGTGGTGGATACATCTGTGAATTCGGAAGCCAAGCATCAGGAATTTCATTTGAAAACGGGATTGAAGCTATCGAAGACTCGATCTTAGAATTTCGGCTTAGTCTCTACGCTCTTTCTGGAATAATCCCGTATGCGTCATTTTCTTCAGACGGATCGGAGGGTTTAACTTGCAACTGTATCAGCCGTGCTTCTGGTTTCGATTCTACCTTAATAACGGGTACTGCAACTTCGTTTTCATTAGGGTATACAGACCGGCGCGGGCAAAGCCTTCTTGCTTCTTCTATTATCCGCCGAGACAGTGAATTTTTATATGATACAAAAACAGTAACAGTCTCTCCGCTTGGATATATTGACATTCAAGCGGCAGATGGATTAGCGGCCGGGACAATGATTCCGTTTTCTTCTAAAATAATCCTGCAACGGCATCAGGTCTTTTTCGTAAATATTGCCGTGATTCGTGTTGCTTCATCGACTGTTTCGGATCTCGATCAGAGCGTTTCATTCAACCCCGGAAAATTCTTCATACACAAGGCTTAACCATGCAAAAACTTATTTATTCTTTTATTCTTTTATCGTCAATCGTTCAATGCTTTGCATCTACGATCACAAGCAAGGATTTAGCCCTTGCTCTTGATACGACAAACATTGTCTGGGACGCCGGAGGGGATAGCCTTTGGTTCTTTCAGGGTGAAACGACTTACGACGGAACAGACGCGCTACAGAGCGGTAACATAGAAGACAATGAATCTTCATGGGTTCAATGTTCAACAACCAATTCCGGCATTTTGACATATCGTGTGAAGGTCTCATCTGCAGCCGATTCCGACTTCTTACGTTTCTACCTAAACGACGTGGAGTTAACAAATCACGCTGCGTCTGGTGATGTGGATTGGATCGAAAAAACTGTTATTTTACCGCCCGTCACGAACACGCTGCGTTGGGTGTACATAAAAGATGCCATATCAATAAGCGGTAATGACTGCATTTGGCTAGATCAAGTGGAAATTGAACCGATCCCGCTGATTTATATTTCGGCGGTTCCGACAAATTCCACGTGGGACATTGGCGGCTCTGTATCTGGCAGTGGATATTATGAGTACAATTCAATCGTTAGCATAGAAGCAATCCCATTTCCACACTACACCGTTTCATGGTGGTTTTTCGATGGGGTTAGAGTTGTGGGTGCAACAACGAACCCTTATGTATTCTCGGCTATAAGTAATCGCGTCATTGCCGTAGAATTCAAGCCGGATTTGCTGTCGGTATCGCTCTCATCTAATCCCACGAATGGTGGCACTGTTGCGAGGAGCGGATATCAACGATACAATACGGCGGAAACGAATACTGCGACCGCTGCTTCTGACTACGCTTTTTCGCACTGGTCGGATGGCGGAACAAACGTTTCTACTTCGGCTATATATGTTTATACACTGGTTTCAGATCGTACGCTAGTTGCTAACTTCACCCGGTCTTATACTGTTTCAACTTCTTCTAGCCCCCCTAGCAGTGGAGTCGCAAGCGGAGGGGGTAATTACCCGGAAGGCACTTCATGCACAGTCACAGCAACCCCTAACGCCGGATATTCTTTTTCCAGGTGGACGCATGACGGAACGAATGTTTCAACGTCTGCAAATTACACGTTTACGGTGGACGGTGATATTGCGTTGGTTGCAGATTTTTCCCTCAACTCATATGCAGTAACAACTTCATCTTCACCCGCCGATGGAGGATCTACAAGCGGAGGCGGAACTTATTTTTATGGCGACAGTTGTACTATAGGCGCTTCAGTTAATCCCGGTTACACGTTCGTAAATTGGACGCTCAACGGGAGTCCTATAAGCTATTCGGTAAATTATGCATTCACCGTATCAGGTTCAAAGTCGTTTCTTGCTTCGTTCACCTACGATTTTCCGCTGGCAGACGCAGTTGACTCTATTAATCCAACTACGTTTACCACGAGTGGGAGCCTTGGAACTCCAGCAAGCGGAAGCGTCGCATGGACGCGTCAAACGACATACAGCCATGACGGCGTCGATAGTGCAAAATCTGGCGACATCAACGACGGCGGTTTCACTCGTATTTCCACCGTAGTTAGTGGGGCTGGCACTATCTCATTTTGGTGGTGGCTAGATACCTCTGATGCAGCTGACACATTCATTTTTTACGTTGATGGTGTGCAGAAGGCTCAGAATCTCCCGGACATAGTTTCTGACCTCTGGGTAGTCGGCCCATGGAGATACACCTCTGTATCAATTACCGGAACAGAATCTCACACCCTGACCTGGAAATATACTAAGGATGACATAGGATCTCAAAACTCGGACTCAGGATATTTAGATCAGGTAATCTGGACCGCCGAATAAACCACTAGTTAAAACACTGCCCCGATGCATACGCTTTAAACTTTATTAATTTTGGTGTATATATTTATATAAGGCTATTAGCAGAAACCATAAGGAAGAACAATGAAACAATTGATAACCATAGATCCATTTTTAGTATCGTCTTCAGTTACGACTATGTCGTTGCGTCGCGGCGAAGAGGTAGATATCAAGGTGCTATTTTCATCTTCAAATTCAATGATGCCGGAATTTACATTGGTAGATAAGGTGCTTGACTTTTATTGGGCACCGATGCAGTACGCAGCAACTGGACAATATTGGCATAAACAGTCCGCAGTATCTTTCGAGACAAGTGTCTCAGCGCTAGTGCATTTCGATACAAATACAATGGCTACAGATGCTGCCGATTTCCTATGTTTTATCAAAGTGTCAAATGAGAACGAAGTTGCGTATCGTGGCGTATTTTCAATTTCAATATACGCTAGTCCTGGCGCCATTCCGGCTATATTGGATATTCCTAGCTCTCCAGCCGAGAACATCTTGCTACCGCCAACCGATAACTCAGGCTTATACACATGGGATTCCTCTACTGAAAACTGGACACCGTTTCCGTCAATATATAGTCAGGGACTACTAAATACCGAAACCGAGGTTGAAGTCTTAATGCTTGAGCAGAACATTACGTTGCCGAATAATAACGATGCGTTCCATGTAGTAATTGCGAATGTGAACCCACTTGGCGTGATACTTAATTCTATCACAATGCCGAGTTCGATGCGGTCTCTTTCTGAAATACGCATACGTATCACAATTACGGATACCAATACAGCCTTCCGTGTTGCAAATTCGCTTAGCGGCGATGATGTCTTTACCGCCAATACTGATACTCAAATGCCAGACGTGCATATACTCCTCGAGCCGCTCGCAGGTACATCACTAGCCTACGCTACGATTATCGCCCCTACGCTTAATTTGGCTGGTACTGGGCTAATGGATATTATATATACATAACATTATATAGCACCATGAAACTACTTCTAACAATTGATCCGTTTACAATATCAACGTCTGTGCCGAAAATAACACTTCGGCGCGGAGAGGTGGTTGATATCAAAGTGCAGTTCGAATCTGATAGCGATGAAATGGCCGAATTTACATTAGCCAATAAGACCCTGGATTTTTACTGGGCCCCGATGGATTCTGCTGTATCAAATATATACTGGAACGACAGCACTGTAATATCAGCGGAAACAGACACCTCCGCACTTATACATTTCAACACAGACACTATGATAAACACTTATTCTACGTTTTTGTGTTTTGTAAAGGTTTCCTCTATTGGTGAAATTATATATCGCGGTGCATTTTCTATTTCAATGATGGCAAGCCCAGGCGCAGACCCGGCAATAGCTGTAGACCCAGAAGCTTCATACTTATATAGGATTAGTAGCGTTGAAATCGAGATTAGCGCACTAAAGTCTACGGTTACAACATTGGCAACAGCGGTATCAAGTGTTGAGGATGATGTGGATAGCCTAGAGGTTATCAACGCAAAAATTGCAAACTATGGGACGGCTGATATTACGATAACTAATCCAGATGCTTTTGGTTTTGATGGACTTGGCACAATTACAAGTTATGATTTTGATTTGGGTGGTGCAGAGGTTGTAATACCTTATGAGATTAATGGTATACCTGTTACGGCTATCGGAGACTTTGCATTT
>Ga0172378_10003921_pt1 | contig 13999 bp, 11 predicted proteins | sample GrowelOW332metaG_FD_119755 | JGI IMG/M metagenome (GOLD analysis project Ga0172378, IMG submission 119755) | Groundwater microbial communities from an aquifer near a municipal landfill in Southern Ontario, Canada - Pumphouse #3_1 metaG | ecosystem: Environmental > Aquatic > Deep subsurface >... | reverse complement strand
CCTGTTGATAGCACCAAACATGCAATGGTTGGTTATGTTCTTGCTAACACAATGTCCCATTCTGGTTCTGTATCAAGAGGTATCTGTTCTGTTAAAGACGGTATGCTTTCAGATATGGTTGAGAATACTAAGATTGAATACACTGCAGATGGCGGTATCGTATCCCACTATGAAGGACAAGATATTGCTTTAACTGGTAACGAAATCGTTTCCATGAACTTCTTTGGTTTCACACCTAAAGTTTTTGATAGCTTCGTTCCTTACTGGTATGATTTCATCAAGAATAACGTAACAGCAGAAAAGGCTGAAAGTTTACTTCCTAATGGTGCTGGTAAAATGGTTAAGGATAAAGAAGGTACAATTACTGTTCTTAAGAGTGCTGAACGCTGGTTCGGTATGACTTATCCAGAAGACAAGAAAATTGTATGTGATGAACTTGCTCTTAAGATTAAAGATGGTTATTACCCAGAAAAACTTTGGACTAAATAAGGTAAAAGTAATTAATACAATAAAAGGTAGCTTAAACGGCTACCTTTTTTAGTTAATCTTGCGTGACATCATTTTGGCTAGAGTTTGCCATCTTTTCAATTGAAGTATAACCTTCTCCCAGTACATGATAGGTTTCTTGAACTACCATGAATGCTTTCGGGTCTATCTTATGAATAGCGCGAGTTAAGATAGAAATAGAGCGATTAGGAATTACAGTCATTATCATCGGTTTTGATTCTTTAGTATAAAGCCCTTTAGCATCTAAGATAGTACCACTTCTATCGAGGTCGTTGAGAATAAAATTACCTATTTCTTCTAGATTATCTGAGATGATATAAACAGTCTTAGCATAGTTAGTGCCCATAGATAACAACACCTTATTTATAGTTACAGTGTTGATAAAACAGAAGATTATTGCATATAAAGCAGATTCAATTCCAAAGATAAAGCCAGAGGCTAGAATGATAACTCCATCGACAATGAAGAAGGAAGTTCCCATGGTAATGTGCGTATAGCGGGCAAGAATTTGAGCAATAATATCGGTTCCACCGGTATTAGAGCCTGACTTCATCACCAGTCCCATACCAATACCACTCAAAACCCCTCCATAAAGACAACTGAGCCAAATAGAAATATCTTTAGAGTAGTCTAAAATACCTCCATAGCCTAAGGCTTTACTCCAAAGGGTAGTAAATAGTGATAACAAGAGGGAACCTAATAAAGATTTTATCCCATATTGACTTCCAAAGAACTTCACACCAATTAAGAATATGGGAATAGATAAAACAAGGATTGATAAACCTGTATCTATTTTAAACAAGTGGTATAAAATGGTAGCAATACCAGATACTCCGCCTGGTGCAATCTTAGCTGGGGTTGAAAAGACTGCAATAGAAAAACTGACTATAGCTGAACCCAGAACAATATAGGTAAGATCGATTAATGTAAGTTTATTCTTTTTCATATTTTACTCGGTAACTTTGTCTCTTCTGTTCTTAAGGCTGAAAGCAATTCTTCAGGATTGTTAGCAACTAAAAGGGAGGACCTAATTGCAGTGCTCATAAACCCTTTTTCTGTTGCCTCATCTAAGAATTTAATTAAGGTATCATAAAAAGAGTTGAGGTTATAAAGCACAATGTTTTTCGTATGAAGACCGAGTTGCTTCCAAGTATAGATTTCAAAGAACTCTTCAAAGGTTCCAATCCCTCCTGGAAAGATTACAAAGCTATCTGCAAGATCAAACATCTTCTCTTTTCTCGAATGCATATCTTCCGTTATGATTAACTGAGTGTGGACTTCTTTTAGCTTTACACTTGGAACATCAAAGAGCTTTGGTAATACGCCAATAACTTCACGGTCGTAGTTTTTAAAAGTTTCAGCTATCTGTCCCATAAGACCGCGATAACCACCACCATAAACTAAATCATAATTGTTATTCGCTAGCGTTGCTGCTGCTTGTATGGATAAAAGTTTATAACTTTCATCATTTCCAAAAGTAGAGCCACAAAAAATTGCTATTTTTTTATTCATGGCTCTATTATAGGAAAAATTATCAAATACTTCTACACCTTAGATTAGAGTATAACTTCTACCTCGACAGAGCTTCCTTTTACTCCTGGATATATAGTTTTTACTTCTTTGCCGTCTACTGTAAGTTTACTTACGCCACTTTGTTTATGCTTTGGATTCTTAATTGTAATATTGTAGGTGGTTCCTCTCCAAATTCTTTTCACCTTTACTTCTTCCCAGGTATGTGGAATTACAGGATTGATAGTAAGACTTTCATACTCAGGCTGGAGGCCTAGAAGGTGATGAGTTGTTGAATAATAAGCCCAACCTGCAGAGCCGGTAAGCCAAGGATGGCGAGCTCTTCCGTAGGCTGTGTGATCTGGTCCCATAATAAATTGGCAGTAAGAGTAAGGCTCAGCTTGTCTTATCTCAATAATATCGTTTTGAGAAGCAGGACAGAGTAGGTGGTAGTATTCAAAGGCTTTGTCTCCTTTACCAAGTTTTGTTAAAGCTGACCAAACCCAAGGATTTGAGTGACTAAAGATAGAACCGTTTTCTTTAACGCCTTTATAAACACGAGTTACAAACCCTATTTCATCATTGGGGGTTGAAAAGGAAGGGGCATTGAGGCGTAGTCCATATTTAGTTTTTAAATAACTATCAATTGCGTTTAACGCTTTTTCACTTTGTTCTTTGCCCCCTATTTGGGAAAGGACTGCCCAAGCGTTGGATTCTAGATGTACTTTACCTTCGGTGTCTGTAAAGGAGCCAATCTTCTTGCCAGATTTTGTGATACCTCTAATATACCATTCTCCATCCCAAAGTATTTCTTGGGTAATCATTTCAAGTTCTTTTTTCATTGAAAATGCAGTTTTAAGGTCTTCTGTCTGGTTTTTAAGCTGAGCAATTTCAATAAAGGAGGTTAAGGCATGATAAAGAAGGAAAGTGGATAAACTCGATTCTCCTCCGCCTAAATTTAGGCAGTCATTCCAGTCCGCTCTCAATCCTTTAACAACACCATCTTCTCCTCTTTCTTTATAAGAGAACTCAATAATACGCTTCATATGCTCATATACAGTATCGACAGAGCCTTCTGCATAGTTAACCTTTAAGTCGAAGAAGGATTTATCGCCTGTTTCTTTGACATATTCAGCAATAGTTGGGATGAGCCAGAGTGCATCATCTGAGCATGCATCTTTAATTGTGTGGATTAAATCTTTCTTATTAGGCTCAGGTTTGACGGTAGGGGATACAAACCCAATATTAGGTTTTCGCTCTGGATCAAATAATTCGGGCTCGAATAGATGAAGCCCATAACCTGCTTCAGTCAGTCCTCTTAAAAGTTCAATTATGCGCTTTTTACTCTGAACTGGGTTGGTATGAATTGTGCACATTGCATCTTGTGCGGTATCTCTATAGCCCAGTCCTGTTCTTCCTCCAACTTCAATAAAGGAGGAAAAGCGAGAAAAGGTAATATTTGTTTCTGCTTGATATAAATTCCAAAGATTAATCATGGTATTCATATCTTCATCAGGCGTTTTTACTTGAAGATTATTCAGCTTTTCTTGCCAAAAGGTTGCAAGCGCTTTAAAAGACTCTTCAACTTTATGAGCAGTATATTTTTGTTTAATTTCCAACCCTTTTTCTCTGTTTCCAACACCTAAGAAGAAGTTAACTTCAATCTCTTGGCCTGGTTTTAGTGTATAGTCCTTTTGTAATACTCCCACATGATTACCACCAAGCTCTGTACCTCCTTGAAGCCCTTTTTCAAGACCTATAGGATTACTCTCGCTGTGATGAGCGCCGATAAAGTTTTCTGCCATTGTTTCAAAGGAGTCTGGGGTAAAAGAGGAAGTGAAGTAATGAAAACTGGTAGGGTCATAAAAGCCATCAATTTCAATTACACCATCTTTATAAGAAGAGCCTTGGGAGTATAAACTCATTTGAAAGTTCTGGTTATCGATTTCAATTTGATTAAAAGAGAAGGCGCAATAAGAATAGAGGCTCAGAGTTCTTTCCTTTGTGGAGTTGTTCTTTAGTTTTACTGCCCAAATTTCACATTCTTCTCCTTGAGGAATAAAGAGAGTATATTGAGCTTTTATTTGCTTGTAGTCACAAAGGTAGGTATTATAGGAGAGTCCAAAACGGGTCTCATATTTGGCTTTATCTAAAGATTTACAAACGGGGTCATACGTAAGGCTCCAGTAATCACTGTCTTCTTTATCTTTAAGGTATAAATAGTGTCCCGGACGATCTTGTGCGTTGGGTATAAAGCGTGTGATACGGTGATGCTCGGCAGAGTCGTGCCACATATAGCCACCTGCATTTTGATTTAACACCGCCCCGGTCTTTTCTGTTCCCAGATAATTGGTCCAAGAATAGGGAAGGGATAAGTCGTTTATAACATATTCCTTTTTTAAATTATCAAAATAACCGTATTGCATATATATCTCCTTTTGTATTTGTTCATTGCTTGTACAAATTAAATTATATCATATCTTTGGAAATTTGGAAGAAAAAATGTAATCTTTATTTTTGTTTGTTGTTATATTATTAAATAGGTATAATTTTTTTAAATTGAATGGTATATTTATTATAGAAGTTGATGATTAATAATAATTATTTTCTTCATATGAGGAGTTTAATATGAACTTTTTTAAGAAAGCATTGATTAGTTTGCTGATTGTTTTGTTTGTTGCAATTATTCCAGTAGTTGCTGCAGTTAATGTTACTTGGGAATGGTTGCTTGATGATATGGATGTAAATTATTTCAGATATCAATTAGAGGGTGAATTAGACAATGCCTGGACAGTAGTTCCTAGTTCTGTTACCACTTTTGAATTAGCTAATGTAGATGGTAGCATAGAACATACCTTATATTTGCAACAATCTTATGATGGTAAGAATTGGTCAGCTTCTGCAATTGCAGTATCTACCCCAATTCCAGTAGAAGAGGTTGTTGAAGAAGTTCCTGTTGTTGAAGAACCAGCGCTTGTTACTCCAGTAGTTGAAGAAGTTCCAGTTGCTGAAGTTGCACCTACCGCTGTAGAAGAAAAAGCAGTAGTCGTTGAAGAAAAGGCTATTGTTGCTGAAGCAAATCCAGTTGTTGCTGAAGAAACTCCAATTATTGTTGCTGAAAAAGCACCTATTGTAGAGGCAACTGATATAGTAAAAGAAGAGCCAGTAGTAGCAAAAGAAGAGCCCGTTAAAGAACTTCCTGTTGTTGTACAACCTATTAAGGCTGTAAAGAATAATGATTTTGCATTCACTCTTACTTTTGATGCAGGTGTGGTTTATAAATTCAATACACCAGCAATTGTTAATGATAAGTTAGGAATTAAAGGTAATATCGGATATGGGCTTGAGAATGTTATTAGAATTGGCAATACTTCAGGTCTTGGTCTCTGGTTTGATACTTTTGCCTTATTAGATGGTGCTAAGAGTCAAAGCAGTTTTGGTGATTACTTCAAGCTTAGTAACTATTCTAAAGTACTTGGTCTTGATGGAATGTTAACCTATAACTTAAATGTTAATAAAATGAAGTTTATCCTTGGAGCTGGTGCTGATTTTAGAGTTATGTCTGGAAGCAATCCTTATAGTTCTGGTTCTTTCGCTCTCTTTGGAAAGAATATAGGTTGGACTTATAATATTGTAGGAATGGGACAGTTTAGATATCAATTTACTAACGTCTTCTCAATGGGCTTAGATGCTAGATATGCATATTCTATTGATAAAAAAATGAGTGAAGTTGGTGGAACTCTTTCTTTCGGTTTCTCTTTTTAAGGATTGATAAGGCCCTCTTAAAATGAGGGTCTATATATATTATGAAATCTATAATTGACTATTTGCATTCACACTTAAACGACTCTTTTTTTGAGGTTGGTTTTTCTAATGTGGATGCTTTAATTTTTTCAGCCTTTACCTATGCAAGATTTACTCAAGTTAACGATGGAGTCTCGATAGAAGAACTATCAAAACAACCTCTAGATTTATCACAAGTACGGGTTAAAGAGGACTTAGAGTTAGTAAAATTGATGGGACAAAGCAAACGATACGGTGCTTTAACTGCTTCAGATTACACTTCTATTTTAAAAGTGGGATATCAATTTGGAGCGATAACGCTAGCTGATGAGACTTCGCTTTATATTGCTTTTAGAGGAACAGATAATACAATAGAAGGTTGGAAAGAAGATTTTGATATGTCTTTTTCCTCCATAGTTCCTTCTCAAATAGCCTCTGCTGAGTACGTAGAAAGTGTGGCTAATAAATATCCAGAGAAAAAGCTGTATATTATGGGACATTCAAAGGGCGGTAATTTAGCAGTTTATGCTTATTTAAAGCTACCTGAGGAATTACTTTCAAGGGTTGTTACTGTATATAACTATGATGGACCTGGGTTTAATGAAGTTATGAATCTGTCTTCTAGACTTCAAAAATATGAAAAACACATTCATACTTTTGTTCCAGAAAGTTCTGTAGTGGGTATGCTCTTAGAGCATGTTGAGAATTACAAAGTAGTTAAAAGCAGTCGTATTGGTATCTTCCAACATGACCCATATTCTTGGTTTGTTGAAAAAGATAATTTCTTTTTCTTAACTGATAGAGATCGTTCAAGTTACTATTTAGATTCCGTTATTCACGATTGGCTCAAGGACATAAAGCCTGAAGAAAGAGAAGAGTTTATTAATTTAGTTTATTCTGCAATTGCTGAGTCTGGGTATGAGCATTTTGATGAAGTGCTAAAATTCTTCTTTCTCGATATTAAGAACCTGCGTAGTTTTATAAGTAAAATGGATGATGAGAAAAAGACCTTAGTAAAGACTATCTTAAAGAAGCTTGTTAAAGCTCAAAATGACACTTTAAAAATCTATTTGGGTAAATAGTTTAAGGATGTTTTTTATTTTAAACATTGACCGAATAAGCTAAATCTTTATATACTTTGTGTTATATGACTAATGACACCATAAGAAATATCTTGAAATTTAGAGATGATAGAGATTGGAAGCAATTTCATAATCCTAAAGATTTAGCGATTTCGATTTCTCTGGAAGCGTCTGAACTTTTAGAGTTGTTTCAATGGAAATCTAGTGATGAGGCAGTTTTGACAAATCGTGACAAAATGGCGGATGAACTGGCTGATGTCTTAGCATATGTTGTTAGTTTTGCTGATGTGATGGGATTTGATCTCGATGAGATTATTGAAAAAAAGTATCGTCAAAATAGTGAGAAATATCCTATTTCTTTAGCAAAAGGTAACAAAATAAAATATAACGAGCTTAAAAAAATTGCTCGAGACGAGGGTAAATAAAAGCCTATGAAAAACGGCCAGATGCGTAATTGCATCGACTATATTCGGTTTACGATGGAAATGGAAGGAGCAGAGTTATCTGCTGTTGATGAAGAACTCTTTTTAGATATACTTGATGAAAAAGTCACTGCTAATGAGTGTATTGAGAATTTTAAAGTGGCTGAAGGATTAGCTACCAGTTATAATCCTGTAGCTAATGAAGGTACATTTTATCCTGGCACTAAGTGTTTAGTAAATTTCTTTAATTTAACAAATAAAGGACGACTTAGAAAAGTTGAACTCTTTTGTGCCAATGCAAGAACTTGTGAACTCTTTTTAGAAGAGAAGAAGAGAGCTTTCACTTTTGAATATCTTCAAGAGCTTCACCAAGCAATTTTTGGTGATGTTTATCCTTCAGCTGGCGCTGTAAGATATGAAGAAGTTTCAAAAAGAACTGAATTTTGTCGTCCGGCAAATATTGAAAAAATGGCAGGTGAAATTTTTCAGAAATTATCCCGCGATAAGTATTTAGCACATTTAGAGGATAGAGCAGATTTTATCAACGATTTAGCCTTTTATATGGGTGAAATGGAAGCTTTGCATCCTTTTAGAGATGGTAATGGCAGAACTGCTCGTTTCTTCTTTTATTCTTTAGTTAAGAATGCTGGTTACAATATTATGTGGGGTGAGGCTGATCCTAACCGCTCCTTAGAGGCTAATATTGCAGCTATCGATGGGGATTACCAACCACTGATTGATGTACTTGAGGAACTTGTTGTAGATAACAATTGAGATATCTAGAAAATGCAGTTACATTATAAGCATGAACAATCTTATTATAGTTTTTGCATGTTTCTCGGTATTTAATATTATCGCCTCTTATAAACACATTAGGGCGTTGGAAATTACTTCAAAGTTATTTTTAATGCCAACTTTGTTTTTATCCTTTCCCTTTGTATTGGATTCCCCACTCTTAATCACCGTTTGTATTCTCTACACCATAGGGGATGCTCTATTGTTGTCTAGTAAGATAGTTCCTTTTGTAATAGGGGCTACAGCTTTTGCCTCAGGTCATGTTGCTTATTATATATATCTAGCAAGAATTATTAACTTAGCTTATCTACCTTTTGGCCTTTTAGCTTTACTCCTCTTTATCGCTTATTATGCAAAAGAGATATTTGTAAAGCATGAGCTCTTAAACTTTGCAGAGCTTGCCTACATAGTCTTTATTTCAACTTTGATGTGTTTAGCTTTCTCCACCGGCTCATCTATTATGGCCTTTGGTGGTTTCTTGTTTGCTTTTTCCGATATGCTTATTGTAAAGGCTCGTAACGGTGTCATGAAGAGCAAGGATTGGCTTGTAATGTTTACTTATATTCTAGCTAACTTCTTATTACTTTACGGAATTAATTTAATAAGATAAAAAATACTCTTCCTTTTTAGGGGAAGAGTAGGTTAAAGAAACTATTCTGTTTTAATCTTGAGAACTTTCTTAGTACCAAGTTCAACTTTTACTTTCTTATGACGAATGAGATAGCATTGATGAATCTTTTCATCTCTAGCAAAGTCAAAACCAATTGTGGAAGGAGTGATATTCTCAACAGCAAAACGATCTAAAATTCTCTCATCAAGTTTGAACTTTCTAAAGTTGTTACTAAAGATCATCACACCATCTTTTTCTAAGTGCATCATTGCAGCTTTAATTAACTCGAAATGGTCGTATTGAATATCGAAAGAATCTCTATTCTTACTGTTTGAAAAAGTTGGTGGATCACAAAAGATTAGGTCAAATCTATCATAGGTATCATAAAGATATTCGATCGCATCACTCTTATAGAAGAAGTTACCGATGTTTGTGTTGTAACCATTTACTTTCAAGTTTTCAATTGACCAATCAAGGTAGGTAGAGGAAGCATCAACACTAACAGTTGAGAGAGCTCCACCTTTTAAAGCGTTTAAAGTAGCTGTAGAAGTGTAGCTAAACAAATTTAAGAATCTTTTGTTTTGGCTCATTTCGCTAATCATACGTCTAACCGGTCGGTGGTCAAGGAAAACACCTGTATCTAAGTAATCGGTAAAGTTAACTAAGTATTTTAGGCCATTCTCTTTAACAATATAGAACTTGTTAGAAGATGCAAGTTTCTTGTATTGGTCTCTTCCTTTTTGTTCCTTGCGTTGTTTAACATAGATGTTTTCCATGTCGATTCCTGTAGCTCTTTCAGTTGCTTGAATAAGTTCATCAAGACGCTTTTCAGCCGCTTCTGGGTCGATAGTTGCAGGTGGTGCATATTCTTGTAAGTTTATCCACTTGCCTTCATAGATATCAATTGCCGCTGAATATTCAGGCATATCTGCATCATAAATTCTGTAGCAGGTAACACCTTCTTTTTCCATCTGAGGTTTGATACTTTCCATGTTTTTAATCAAACGGTTATAAGCCATTTGCGCACCTGGAGTTAGAGGCTGAGCAAGACGTTGTGCCTTTCTTTCAAGAGCCTTATTAATTAATACTTGTCTTTCTTCTTCGGTGTAAACTCTGTAGTGAGCAATTTGACATAAAATTCCACCATTGTAGAGAGTGTTAGTTCTCTCTGGTTTCATATCGATGTAAGAAAGTAGTTCTTGGTCTCCGGTAAGAATGGAAACATTCCAACCTTTAAAGTACTTAGAAATGATATCACCACTTAAGCTGTAAAGATCTTCAAGGTTCATTCCTTTTAATCTCACGCCGTAAGGTGGGTCTGTTACTATTACACCAAGTTCATAAGGAACATCTTCTTCTGTAACTTTGGTAAAATCTTTAACTTCAAAGGAGATGATATCATAAACTCCAGCTTTTAAAGCAGCAGCTTTGGAAATCTCCACATTGGTTCTAATGATATCACTAGCGGTAATGTAGATTTCCTTTTCTTCAGCTTCAGCTCTTTTTGCTTCAAGCTCAGCATAAATTGAGTTATAAAGCTCCTCATCATAAGAAGGTAAGGCTTTAAACGCATAAGGTGTTTTTTTAAGAAGGGCTGGTGCAATTTCTGCAGCAATTAAAGCCGCTTCTACTGGAATAGTGCCTGAACCACAAAACGGATCATAAAGAGGGAGTAATCTACCTTCTCTATAACTCTTGTACCATTCAGAGCGATACAGTAAAGCACAAGCTAAGTTCTCTTTTAAAAGAGCATCAGATTGTTCAGTTCTGTAGCCTCTTTTTGCAAGTCCAGGACCTGAGAAATCGACATACCAAATAACACTATTTTCTTTAATGTGAATATGGAAGGTGATATCTGGGTCTTCAGAGTCAACGGTAGGACGATTGCCTTCATAATGCTCTTTGATACGGTCAACAATTGCATCTTTGACTTTTAAGGTTGCAAAGTGAGTGTTATTAAGCCAGTTGCAGTTTTTAACAGTTTCTGTGATTAAGAAAGTCTTCTCTGGGGTGATGTACTCTTCCCAAGGAATTTGCATTGTGCTGTCGTAAAGTTCATCTGCGCTTTGTACATCCTCGTCAAAGAATAAGGCTTGTAGTACTCGTGATGCTATACGAGTGGTCATTGTAAAACGATAAGCTTGGCTTAATTCTGCTACGAATTCCACCCCTGCTTGTCCGACTTTAGTATCGGTGATCCCACAAAGTGTGAGTTCATCCTTTACTATGTCCTGTTGATTCGCTGCTGATGATGCGAAAAAGATCATGCTTTTTTCTCCTCCCAAAGCGTATTCAGTTCGCTTTTGGTAAATGTGTATTTAGTTCCGCAATTCAAGCACTCGAGTTCTAAAGGAAAAGCGCCCTTTAAAATCTCCTCTTGTTCTTTTGCAGAAAGATTTTGTAAGTAAGCTTTGAAACTCTTTTCTGAGCAAGGACATGAAAAACCAATGTAATTATGTCCCACATGTTCAGGTTTAAAAGTTGCAAATTCTCTTTCAATATATTCTTCAACGGTAAGACCTGAAGAAATTTGATGTGAAAGGTTAGGTAAATGTGTTGCTTTTTCTTGAAGCTCTTCAAGGAGTCCATCCGGACATCCAGGTAAAGCTTGGATGAAAAGACCACCAGCTCCAATAATTCTCATATTTTTATCAAAATTGATAGAAATATAAAAGAGGGTAGGTGTTTGTTCACTTTCTTTAAAGTAGAGTGCTAAATCATTAGCAAGGTTACCATGCTCAAGCATGACTGTGCCGGTGAAGGGCGCTTTTTCGCCTTCAATAAATTTAGTAATTGATAAAAAGCCCGGTCCGTAGAAGGGACTGGTATCTAAGCTAGTTAAAGGTTCTTTTAATTCAATATGGTTATTTGCTAAATAACCACGAACCGCACCACAACTCCAAGCTTCAACGCTCAGTCCTTTGATAGGGCCACCACATTCAATTTGTAGTGATAATCTATCATTGCCTTTAATAGTTGAGGAGAGTAAAGCACCTGCAATGTAAGCTTGAGCTAAGATATAAGCTTCTAAGAAGCCTAGGTGATGGTTAGCTCTCATCTTGTTTACCATAGTAGTTGCTGCGACTCCGGTTAAACGAACATTCTTATCTTGTAGTAGGTAGGTTGTGCGATGATCATCTGGTAGATTCTTTAAGAAAGTACTTAACTCTTCATCTTGTATAGGTTGAGAAATCATAATAACTCCAATATGCAAAAGTAAGGAGGGATTTTTGCTCCCTCCCATGTTTTGTCTTAGTTTATCGTTTCAAGGCCCTCTTGTGCAAGCCGTTTGAAATCATCTCCTTCAATAACTTCATCTCTTAAAAGCTGTTGCGAGATAACACCAAGCGTTTTTTGGTTGGCTTTGAGATGCTCTAAAACTACTTTGTACCGCTCATTAATGATACGGGAAACTTCTTGGTCAATATAGCGTTGTGTATCTTCTGAGTATTGTTTAGAGCCTTCGAGTCCTTCAACACCAGAAGAGGAGCGAGGTAGGGTCATGTTTCTAAACTTTTCAGACATACCAAATTCACAAATCATACGGCGAACAAGGTCAGAGGCTCGTGAAATATCGTTTCCAGCACCTGTTGAGATATCAGAAAAAGTTACTTCTTCAGCAGCTCGTCCACCAAGCATTACATCAATGCTGTTGATCAATTCTTGTTCAGAAAGCAAGAATCTATCTTCGGTTGGGTATTGAAGAGTGTAACCTAAGGCACCCATTCCTCTTGGAATGATGGAAATCTTAGAAACTGGTTCCGCACCTTTAGTCATAAAGGCGGTAAGGGCGTGCCCTGTTTCGTGATAAGCGACTCTAGTTCTTTCTTGTTCGTTAAGGACTCTACTCTTTCGCTCTAGTCCTGCAATGGACTTTTCAATTGCATTCTCGAAATCGAGTTGTGTGATAGACTCTCGCTTTTCTCTAACTGCAAAGAGGGCGGCTTCATTACAAATGTTAGCTAAATCGGCACCTGCTAGTCCTGCTGAAGCTTGAGCAATCTTTCTAAGGTTAACCTCACTATCGAGTTTTAAGCCTTTTGAATGAACTTTAAGTATTTGAAAACGTCCTTCCAAGTCTGGTTTGTCGACAAGCACTTGTCGGTCAAAACGACCTGGTCTTAAAAGCGCAGGGTCAAGGATTTCTGGGCGGTTAGTAGCAGCTAAGATTATAACTCCAGAGCGAGCATCAAAACCATCCATCTCAACGAGTAGTTGGTTAAGCGTTTGCTCTCGCTCATCATTTCCACCAAGTCCTGCAGCAGAACGCTGACGACCGATAGCATCAATTTCATCGATGAAGATAATACAAGGAGCTTTTTCTCTAGCTTGTCTAAAGAGGTCTCTAACACGAGCCGCACCGACACCTACGAACATTTCAACGAAGTCTGCACCACTCATCTTGAAAAATGGTACTCCAGCTTCTCCGGCAACTGCACGAGCAAGTAAGGTCTTACCAGTTCCTGGAGGGCCTACTAATAGAACGCCTTTTGGTATTTTTGCGCCCATTTTGGCATATTTTTCACTACTTTTTAGAAAGTCTACAACTTCTTCAAGTTCTTGTTTACTCTCATCGCATCCAGCAACATCGGTAAAACGAACACCGGTATCACCCTCTGCTACGATTTGGCTCTTGTTCTGGTTAAAGGAAAGGACACCGTTTGCTCCACCACTCATCTTCTTAGTCATGTAACGAAGTAAAAAGAAGAGAATTACCAAAGGCAAGAACATCGATATCAAGCTCATCCATACTGAAGGTTTCTCAGGGGCTGCAGCATAGTATTCAACATTTTTAGAATCAAGGAGGGGAACAAAGGACGGATCATCAATTATATATGTTTGATAAACTGTAACAAGGGAAGAATCCACAGTTTTTGGAATCTGACGTTTTTGCGCGTATTCAGAAAGCAGAGAACTGGCTTCAGCCTTCGTCATTGAATAACCTAAGTACTCTTCATTATTAAACACTACTTGTTGAATTTTGCCATCTGCAATGTATTGCTTAAAAGTGCTGTAATCGATATTAACAGTATGTATATTACTTGTATATAATACTTTATTTAAAATGATAAATAAAAGGATTATGAAAATTACATACAAAAGGGAAAAAGAGAATTTCTTTTTGGTGTTAGGATCAATGCCACCAGTTTTTTGGTGGATTCCTGGTTCTTGTTGTTTTTTATCTTTATTTTCAAAAAGAAGCTCATTTTTATTTTCGGGATTTTCCATTTTTTACTCCTTGTTTTAAAAATAATACCATTGAGGAAAAAAGGATAGCAAAATTGTGATAT
>Ga0172378_10003920_pt1 | contig 13999 bp, 12 predicted proteins | sample GrowelOW332metaG_FD_119755 | JGI IMG/M metagenome (GOLD analysis project Ga0172378, IMG submission 119755) | Groundwater microbial communities from an aquifer near a municipal landfill in Southern Ontario, Canada - Pumphouse #3_1 metaG | ecosystem: Environmental > Aquatic > Deep subsurface >... | reverse complement strand
GCCTTTGAATTCTGGGCGCTTCGCGAGTTCCGCGGCGGCGACGAGGGCGGCTCCGCTGGAAATTCCGGCGAGGATGCCTTCCTGTTTGGGAAGCTCGCGTGCGGCTTCGATAGCTGCGTCGCTTTTGACGGCGATCACTTCGTCGATGAGTTCCATGTCGAGGTTCTTCGGAATGAAGTTCGCGCCGATTCCCTGAATTTTGTGAAGGCCGGGTTTGAGCGGTTTCCCTGCGCGGGCCTGCGTGATGAGCGGCGATTCCGCAGGTTCCACGGCGACCGCCCATACTTTGTGCTTTCTGTCTTTCTTAAGGTACTGCGTGATGCCGGAGAAGGTGCCGCCTGTTCCCACGGTAGCGACGATCGCGTCGACTTTTCCGCCGAGCGCATCCCAGATCTCCGGACCGGTCGTCGCGCGGTGCGCCGCCGGGTTCGCCGGATTTTCGAACTGCTGCGGCATGAAGGAATGACCCGGATTTTCAGCGAGAATCTGTTTCGCGCGGTTGATGGAGCCTTGCATTCCCTGGACTCCCGGAGTGAGCTCGAGTTTTGCGCCGTAGGCCGCCGCGAGTTTCCGGCGCTCGATGCTCATGGAATCCGGCATCACGAGGATCAGCTTGTAGCCGCGGGCCGCGGCGACGAATGCGAGGCCGAGCCCGGTGTTCCCGCTGGTGGGTTCCACGATGATGTCACCCGCGTGCAAGAGCCCTCGTTTCTCTGCGTCATCGACCATGGCGACCGCGACGCGGTCCTTCGCCGAGAATCCGGGGTTCCGCGCCTCGATTTTCGCATAGACGTTCGCGACTGCGCCCGGGCAGAGTTTCTGAATTTGTACAAGCGGGGTGTTGCCTGTGGATGCGACGTTATCTTTGAAAACGGACATAGAGCCTCCGAAAATTACAGGGGAAAGATAGAAGAAATCGGCGCTGGCGACCTATGACGGCGAAAACGGAGCGGCTTCACGCCGCGAATGCGGATGACTTCGCGATGCATTCGCGCTTGTGCTCGAGCGTCGGATGAACGTAGAGCGAAAGCGTGATGCCCACGTTCGCGTGTCCGAGGATTTCCGAGAGAGTCTTCACGTCCGTGCCCGTCTCGACCGCCCGCGTCGCGTAGGTGTGCCGCAGAATGTGGAAATGCGTCGGCGCGATGTTTAATTTGTGCAGAATGCGCCGGAAGTGATAGTCGAGGAGCCTCGGCTCCACGGGCGCGGCGGTGCCGCTCAGAATGTAGCGGTCCGTCCCCGCCGCCTGTTCCCGGAGCGCCGCGAGCAGATTCGGAGGGATGGGGACTTCGCGCACGGAGTTCAGTGTCTTGGGAGCCTCGAACACGAGGCGCGTCTTCCCGGCGGGGCCTTCCGCCTGGACGCGGTGGTAGATGCGCGAGACGCGGAAGCATCCGCGGACGAAATCGAAGTCGCTGTAACGGAGCCCGCACAGCTCGGAAAGCCGCAGACCCGTGCAGAGCGCGAGCAGAAGCCCGACGCACCTGCGCGTGCCCTTCTTCGGGAGCCCGCGGGCGAGCGCCTCCGCGTCCGCGCCCGGCATGACGCGCGCCTGCCTCTTCGGAATTTTCGGGAAGCGGAACTTCAGCGCCTTCAGATCCGGGGACCCCTCCGGAAGCGAGCGGAAAAGCTTCTGCGTAAAGACGAGAACCAGCGCCCGCGTCGCGGGGGCAAGCGGCAGCGCGGCGAGCCCGTCCGCATAACCGTCCACGTCCTTCTGCGAAATTTCATTTATCTGTAATTTTGAAAAATACGGGTTGACATATTTTTCGAGGATGGTACGGTAGCGCGCCCGCGTGTTGATTTTCCAGGCGGGGGAAAGGGACGCGAATGCGCGTTCGAAGACTTCAGTCGTAAGCATCGGGACTCCTTGTTCTGTGTGCTTTTCGCACGGGTTCGGAGCCCCTAGGTAGATTTATTCCGGCGGAATTGAGCGGAGTTAAGGAATTTATCTGCGAATGGAGCATTCGGAGAAAAAAAATCCGCCCCGGCCCCTTTGGTTTTCGCAGCCCCCATTTTTACGGAATTTTCCGGCAGAAATCGCCAGTAATTGAAAAATGCCGGCGTTGTGTCCGGAATCATAAGTGGCACAGGCTTTTTAAGAAGTCCTCTTGACTGTTAACTTCTTTTTACTTACATTTCAAACATATCTGCGAATGCTCCATTCGGAGAAAAGGAGAAATATGAAGGATCTTATTAAGCTTCTCTTCGGTAAAATCAAGAACGGGAACGGCTTTAAAATAAAGTTCACCGATAAAGATCTTGCCGGCATAAAATGCTATAAGATCAAAGAATTAAAGGCATCCATCCAGGAAAAGAAAAACAATATTGAGATTCCTGAAGTCCGGGGCATCTATTTTGTGGGGCAAGTGGACAAGGCGAAAAGTCTGCCTGTGCTTGAAAAATCTTCCATGCCGAAGAGTAAAGCCCGGGCAAAATGGTATGGTAAAGACGTTTTGGAACGAGTTTTGAAAGAGAGCCAGGACAAACGCATCCTCTACATTGGTAAAACGGATGCGAAAAAGGGCTTGAAAGAAAGAATCTCCGCGTATATCCGGTATATAAATAAGGCTAACAAAGTTACAGGCGCGCATAATGGCGGACGCTCTATTTGGCAATTAAAGGGAGCGGACGCGCTTGATTTCTGCTGGATCCCGATGGAAAAGATCACGGATGATCCCGGTATCAAGGCCGAAGACATAGAAAAAGCGCTGATCGGGGCATACTGGGAATTATACAGGAATTATCCTTTTGCGAACAGAAGGCTTTGATACTGCGGATAATGAATATGGCGCTAAAAATGAGAAGGTCTGCGGAATTTAAAAGAAACACGATGAGACTATCGCTAGCCGTGTTGTGCTTTTTATTTGTATCATGCCTGTCGGATCCTTTCGACTCGAAATCGGAGCGGGCGCCCACTGCTTGCCCCGGCTATATTGCAAATGACGCGGGACAGGGCTTAACTTGGCCTAAAGGTGATTTCGTTGTAATTGTCACAAAACGTAGTGAATGCGATGCAAAAGACACAATGTCGGAACTCTTTAATGTTGAAATAAGTGCGTTTAGAGGTCCTGACGGTGTCTTTTTTAATTACAACAGAAAAATTTATACAACAGAAGACACCGCTTATTTTGATTTGAACGAGGCTGTAAATTGAACTGTGTCACATCCTAAACACCAACCCCCAAAACCTTACTATAATGTAGGGAAAGGATTGTGACAATGACAGAAGAAGAAATCGATGCAATGATGACCAAGGCCAAAGACCAGTTCCGCAAGGGAGAACCGTTATTTGGAAGGAACGGAGCATTCCACTTTATGCTGGAAAACTTCCTGAATAACGCCCTTGAAGTCGAAATGGGGGATCATCTTGCAAAAAACAAGGACAATGGGGGAAAGGACCGACGCAACGGCAAGATGAAAAAGACAGTTCAAAGCGAGTACGGTCCCATTGACGTTGAAACACCTCGTGACAGGGACGGATCATTTGAACCGGAAACTGTGAAAAAAAGAGAAACAGTCCTTGCCGAAAGCCTGTCCGACAAAATCATCAGCCTGTATGCTTCGGGGCAAAGTACACGCGACATCAGCAGGTTCATTGAAGAAAACTACGGCAGTTCCATTTCCGCAGAAACGATAAGCCATATCACCGACAAGGTCTGGCCGGAAATACAGTCCTGGCGCAACCGAAGCCTTGAAGATGTTTACCCTATCGTTTGGCTAGACGCGATTCATTACAAGGTCAAGGACGAAAAGGGCTCTACGGTATCCCGCGCCATCTACAACGTACTTGGCGTAGACAGTTACGGGTTCAAAGATTTGCTTGGAATGTACGTATCGCAGAGCGAGGGAGCAAACTTTTGGCTGGGCGTCCTTACGGATCTTAAAAACAGGGGCGTTCAGGATATTCTAATCGCTTGCGTAGATGGGCTTAAAGGGTTTCCGGATGCAATCAACGCCGTGTTTCCGGAAACAGATGTGCAACTCTGCATCGTCCACCAGATTCGAAATTCGCTGAAGTACGTTGCAAGCAAAAACCAGAAGGAATTTCTCGCTGATCTTAAACTTGTATATAAAGCGGAGACACTTGAAAAGGCCGAAATGGAACTGGAAAATCTGGCCGCAAAATGGAAAGCTAAATATCCGATAGTCATCCGTTCCTGGCAGGGAAATTGGGCGAGCCTAAGTCGTTATTTTCAGTACACAAGTGACATCCGTCGCCTAATTTATACGACCAACACGGTAGAAGGTTATCATCGTCAGGTTCGCAGAGTGACGAAGACCAAGGGCGTGTTCTCGTCAGATGAATCCTTGCTAAAACTGGTCTACCTTGCTTACCGCAATATCAAGAAGAGATGGACCTCGCCCTTGGCAAATTGGGCACTAATCGCTCAACAGTTGTGCATTAGGTTCGAGGACCGATTTAAAATTTTGTAGTTTTGAAGCGTAAGTCAATTAATCTACGATGACACAGTTTGATTTACACTCCCATTTGAACTGGGACAACCAGATATATGATTTATTCGATTCTAATATAACACCGTATGTCCGTATTACCTCAAACCATAATTATACCGTCTTTATTGGTATCTCCGAAGAGCGCTCGCTTATCGTGGACAGGAATGATAGCTTTTACTGGCAAAATTGAATAAATGCGGGCCACCTAATGAAATACAAAGTGTTAGATCAAAGTCATCAGATTCTTCGTTGCTTTTTCTCACTTGCATCCATTGCCATTGTTGGTGCTTGCTCAGATGGGGGAACGTCTTCTTTGAACACAGCGGGAAGCGCATTCTGTTCCTCGTCGGAGGCTGTTGTTTTTAATCCGGTGATGGGATCCAGCGCAAGCGTCATCGAATCCAGTTCCAGTGTTGCAACGTCCAGCTCAAGCGCCGCTGCATCAAGCTCCGGCGCAGTGTCTTCGCCGTCTCATGGTTTCGTTGACCCTTCGACCGTCGTTACAGGAACGCTGCTGGATTCCCGCGATGGTCAAGTTTATAAGACGGTGAAAATCGGCACACAGACCTGGATGGCGGAGAATTTGAACTATACCGTGGAGAATCCGCACGATCCCTTGGATTACAGCTGGTGCTACGACAACAGAACGACCAATTGTGAAAAATATGGCCGTCTGTACACATGGACGGCGGTGATGGACGTCACCGGTTCCATTCAGATGAATCCGAAGGGCATATGCCCCGATAACTGGCACGTTCCGACGGAAGGCGAGTGGGCGACCTTGGCGACCGCGGTCGGTGGCTTGAATATTGCCGGCACGGCGCTCAAGACCACGAGCGGATGGAAGGAACGGCGGGAAGGAATAAGCGGCAATGGTACGGACAGCTATGGTTTTTCCGCTTTCCCTGCGGGCATCGCTGATGATGGCAACAATTTTTTCTATGCCGGTGAATGCGCATATTTTTGGAGTGCTTCGGAGCGCAACAACGTCAATTTTTTCGCTCTTAACTTGCGTTTGGAATACAGTGACGCGACTATGTATATGGACGTCAACTATAAGTCCGATGCGTTCTCCGTCCGTTGCGTCCGGGACTTTTAGAAACTTGCCAGCGTGCCGGAGATTAGAAAAATCAAGGTAACGGAAATACGGATTAAAGGATGAGGTAATGAAGAATGTCTGGAAAAAGAGGTACCAAAATGAATTTTAAATTCGTCATTTTTTCTTTTTCCTTAACGGTGCTCATAGCCGGATGCTCGGACGGAGGATCGTCTTCCTTGAGCACTGCGGAAAGCGCATCCTGTTCCTCGTCGGAGGCTGTTGAATCCAGCTCCAGCGTTGCATGGTCCAGTTCCGGCAAGGCGAACTGGGTTTACCTGAATCCGGCGGTCAGCTACGGTGAGTTCACGGATAGCCGCGACGGACAGGTGTACAAGATGGTCACGATCGGAACGCAGACGTGGATGGCGGAAAATCTGAACTATGCGGACAGCATTGCTATGCCGAACCTTGCGGGGAGCAGCTGGTGCTTTGCGGACAGCGCTGACAATTGCGCGAAATACGGTCGTCTGTACACGTGGACGGGTGCGATGAACATTGCGGATACCTATTCTTCTGCGATTACTTCCGGGAGCACCTTGCTTAAGTTCCCGCATCAGGGTGCGTGTCCTGCGGGCTGGCACGTTCCGACGTATGGCGAGTGGCGTTCGCTGGGGTTTACGGTAGGCGGCGACGGGGATAGCGCGGGTGTGAAACTTAGTAGCGTGAACGGCTGGAACTACAGTCGGGACGGGACGGATGACTATGGCTTCTCCGTTCTTGAGGCGGGCTACCGCGACAGCACGGGAGTCTCTATTTGTCATAATTATGATTGTAGTAAAACTCATTTCTCATTCTTCTGGAGCACCACGGAAATTGATACAACTCAAGCCAAAGGCCTTTTTTTTGATCCGGGCCTTCATTATCATTATCATTTGTATAATAAGCGCGTAGCGGCTTCCATCCGTTGCATTCAGAACTTATCCAGTTCCAGTGTTGCAAGGCCCGGTTCCGGCAAGGCGAACTGGGCTTACCTGAATCCGGCGGTCAGCTACGGCGAGTTCACGGATAGCCGTGACGGCCAGATATATAAGACCGTTGTAATCGGCGATCACACGTGGATGGCGGAAAATCTGAATTATGCGGATAGCATCGCTATGCCGAATCTGTTCCAGCAGAGCTGGTGTTATAATAATAATGCGGATAGCTGCGCCAAGTATGGTCGCCTGTACACATGGTTGGGGACGATGAATCTCGACGGCTCTTATTCCACGCGGGCCGAGCTTGGGCTTGGGTATGGGCCGCGTCAGGGGGTATGCCCTGCGGGGTGGCACATCCCGACGAATAATGATTGGACGGACATTGAGGGCTGGATGGCTTATGAACTAATGAGTACGAGCGGCTGGCGCGGCCGGAATGGAATGGACAGCTTCGGCTTTTCTGCCCTCCCCGCGGGGGAAGCTGATCATTCGGGTAAGAATTTCAGTTTTATCGGACAAAAGATTACCTTTTGGAAAACTTATCAATATTGCACGGACTCAAAATATCAGGATTACGCAAACGCCGAGGCTCTTGAAATAGTTTGGTATGGCGTAGGAGAAACCAGCGGGACAGGCTCTCATAAGTCCGAAGCATTCTCCGTCCGCTGCGTAAAGGATGACGAATAGAGCTATGCCGCTTTCCTCAGAAAACGCCTCTGCGGTTTATCCTGAAACGCTGGTATTCATCGGCGCCGGCGCAACGGCATCCTTAAAGGCACCGACGACTGCGGAACAGGATAAATTAATTTGTATGCTCTGCGGGCTGGGACGTTTTCAAGGGAAGTCTTTAGACGAGCGCTTTGAAAACACGGGATTTAACAATCAGGGCGAGCCGTCGCGCACGCGGATAAAAAAATTCATACAAATTTTAGGCGATGACATCAGCAAGGACTTTTTGACGGTCTCCGATAGCGATTATGAAATCGTGAAAAGCATATATCGTTCCGCCGGCATCGAACTATCCCTAGAAAAACTTTCGGAAAGCATCATCCATCTGCGCCGCACTTATGACTGGAACGCGCTTCGCCACGTCGCCATGATTTGCCCTTTTGATGCGGAGGAAATGAACGGAGACGGATCTTACAAATTAACAGGCAATTTAATCCGCTTTATCTATTCGATATTGGATAAAAAGATAATGGCGCACCAGGGCCTGAAAATACAGCAGCCGGATGGACGCGAATCCGTCTTTATTGAGCATGGACGTCTGCAGGGGGCCCGCAACTGTTTGACAATGCTCATCTCTCTGCTGTTCGCCTGTTCCTGGGAATCAATACTGAATGACAAGGAAAAGCTGACCCCTTATATCCGCTTCGCGGAAGGCTACACTAGGCTGATGCAAGAGGAAAGCCTGCGCTTTGCGGAGAGAGGCTACGACTTGAGTTCCCGCCGATTTTATCTGAACACGAGCGCCTTCGTCTCTTTGAATTTTGAAGCGATATTCTTGTGGATTTTCTACATCGCGAATGACAGATTAAACAAAAGCGCAGGCTATATCGGCAATCCGCCCCGGCCCGTCAAGCAGTATATGGAATTCGGCAGTGGAATAAGCCTCCGTGACAAAGGCGCACCCACAGAAAAACAGGCGCAAGGCCGGCTGTCCTGCGATGAATCTTCCGCGTCGCGGATAAACAAAGAGGGGCCGGGCCGCTGCTATCAGAGGCTGGAGCGCTTTTATTTCGCGCACGGATCCTGCCATTGGCGGGAGTGCCCCGTGTGCGGCAAGCTGAGCGTTTATCTGGGCGACCGTTGGGAGTATTACTCAAGGACCCTGTTCCCTCCGTTTCCCGTGGACTTTTTTGGAAATGAACGGCGGCGGGATTCTGGGGAAGAAAAAGCCCGTACGGATTTAAAGGAAGACAGGGTATCGTGCCTGCATTGCGGGCATTTAACGGAGACCGCCGACGCGCCTATGATTATGCAGACCCTCTTCAAGAATACGCCGACAAGTTTTTTGGAAGAGATTCAGCGCAGCGTAAAGGTGCATCTGATGTCCGCGCGGCACATCGTGCTGCTGGGCTATTCCCTGCCTCCGGATGACACGCTATGGCAGCAAACATTCGCGGAGGCCGTGCACGCGAGATGCCGTGATGAAGACACTCGCGCCTTCTGCAGCGTGGTCGTCGGCCGTGACGGCCCTCAGCGTTGGCTTTATGACGCGGAACTCAGCGACTATCTAGAAAAGCTTCAAAAGGGCGGTGACTTGAGCGTGCCCGGTACGATTCGCTCCGCCTGGCGGTTATTCGGACGTTCGAATGTCCGGGCTTATATCGGCGGAATTCCCCGTGTCTGGAACGATGCGTCAAGAGAGGATCTCATAGAACTTTTTTATCCATCGAGGGCGAACTGGAAAGGCACGCGCGTGGAGAACGAATTTCAACAACGGAGAAAAAATGACTGAATACAGCATCAAGGCGCTGGTCTATAAAATTCAGGGGAATTCAGTATTCCTGAAAGGAATCACGGGATATACTTTTGAAAATTCCGATAAAAAGCGATGGAATATTCTTGAAGGAATCCAACCTAAACTTTTCCCTATAGAACAAGAAGTAAAAATATCAACAATAAATGAAATCTGTAAGTTACTTTTTAGTCTTTCAATGGTCCAGCATTGTGCTTTTAAGTTTGTATTGAATCAGGAAGATACATCAAATAGCGATGAATCCCCGTTTACATTAAAAAGCATCGAACAAATTGATGCGCAAAAGGAGCACGCAAATGACTAATCTGCATAAATTTCTGATGGCGGGGTTTCTCTGCCTGCTGTCGTTCACCACGGCGAATGCCGCGAGCTGGCAAGGCGCGACTAGCGAACCGGAGAGCACAAAGAAGATCGATGGAAAGGTCTTCTATGTGTTGACCAAAGCGGAGGAACTCGCCTGGTTCGCCGCACGTGTGAACGCGGGGGACACTTCGCTGAATGCGGTGCTCGGCAATGACATCGCGGTGCTGGAAGGAACGGTGAGCACGTCCAGCTATGCGTGGACACCCATTGGCAAGGACACGATAAACCCTTTCGCCGGCATTTTTGACGGTGCGGGGCACACGATCAGCGGCTTTTATGTGAATGCGGCTTATTCCGGTGTTTTCGGCGTGGTCGGCAAGGGCGGCACCGTCAAAAATCTGAATACAGGCAACGGACTCGTCAAAAGCAATAAGGCGGGCGGCATCGCCGGTTACAATAAAGGAACGATTGACAGTTGTTCGAATGCGATGACCGTAAGCGACGCCCAATACTCGGGCGGCATCGCAGGCTACAACGCGGGGAGCGTCAGCGGCTGCGGCAACACGGGCGCCGTCTCCTCCGCCTTCGCCGTCTCCTCCTCCTACTCCTCCTCCTACTCGGGCGGCATCGCGGGCTACAACGCGGGGAGCATCGGCGGCTGCGTCAACACGGGCGCCGTCTCCGCCTCCGTCTCCTCCCCCGGCTCCTCCTACTCGGGCGGCATCGCGGGCTGGAACGCGGGGAGCATCGGCGGCTGCAGCAACACGGGCGTGGTCTCCTCATCCACCTCCTCCTACTACCCCGATTCCTACTCCTACTCGGGCGGCATCGCGGGCTGGAACGCGGGGAGCATCAGCGGCTGCAGCAACACGGGCGCCGTCTCCTCCGCCTCCGCCGTCGCCTTCTCCTCCTCCTCCTCCTACTCCTACTCGGGCGGCATCGCGGGCTGGAACGCGGGGAGCATCAGCGGCTGCGGCAACACGGGCGCCGTCTCCGCCTCCGCCTCCGCCTCCGCCCGCTACTCCTACATCTACTCGGGCGGCATCGCGGGCTACAATAAATCGGGGAAAATCACTAATGTATGGTGCGCCTTTGCGACACTTAGTTCTACAAATTTTAAAGGTGGCATCGCCGCATACAACGAAGCGACCATCACGAACGCTTATTACGACAATACCGTCCTCACCGGCGTGAACGCCGTCGGCGGCGGCGCCGGCGCGGCGACCGATGTCGCGGGCAAGGCCACGGTCGATATGCAGACGGACCAGTTCGCCTGGATTCTGAACACGACGAACGGCACGGCGGCGAATTCCGGAATGTGGACAAGGGACGGCGGCTACCCTATTTTTGTTGCCGATACCACGGGCCATTCGGCCATTTACAAAATCATTTTTGACAATGACGGCGCCACGGTCAACCGCTATACGGATTACAATGGCTCGGTCACGTTCCCTGACGATCCCGAAGATCCGGAGAACCAGATTTTCAGCGGCTGGTACCTGAACGACGTGAAGGTGACTTCATCCACGAAATTCACGGCGGATGGCACGGCAAAGGCCGTGTTCATCGACGCCACGGATATTTACTGGACCATCCGCTTCTATAATGCGGATTCCACGCTGCTGAGTTCCTCGTCGGTGCAGCATGGGCGCACGCCTGTGTTCGAGGGAACGCCCGAAAAGGCGGCGACGGCGCAGTATTCCTATACATTCGCCGGCTGGAACGCGAGCATCACGGCGGCCACGGAAAATTTCGATTACTATGCGACCTATACCCGGACGGTGAATTCCTATACGATCCGTTTTCTGGATTATGACGGCACGGAATTAAAGAATTCCACGTATCTTTACGGCGCGACTCCCGGGTATTCCGGCACGCCCGTCCGCGGATCGACCGTGGCTTATGTCTATACGTTCGCCGGCTGGACTCCGGGCATAACGACGGTTTCCAAAGCCGTGGATTACACGGCTATTTATGATTCGACGAAGGTTAAGTATACGGTTACGTTTATGAACGGGACGTCGGTTTTCGAAACGCAGTCCGTCGCCTATGGGACCGCGGCCACCGCCCCTGATCCCGGTCCTGCGCGCTCCGGCTACAAATTCGTGGGCTGGACCCCCTCATTTAAAGACATCACCGCCGATCTGACCGTGAACGCGCTTTTCGAGGCCATCGTCTATCGCGACGTCATCGTCTACGTGGATGAAAAGGCCGTCGACACGTCTTCCGTCGCCGAGGATTCCTCTTATACGCTTCCTTCGGCTCCGGCGAAAGCGGGCTACACATTTGTCGGCTGGTATAATGGCGACACGTATCTCGGGAAAAGCGGCGATAAGATCACCATTACCGGCAGCATAAATATCACCGCAAAGTATGAAGTGACCCCCGTAAGTTCCAGCAGCGCGGGCAGCAGTTCCGCCGCAAGCTCTTCGAGCGCGGCGTCCAGCTCGAGCACTGTAAAATCCAGCAGTTCCAGCGGAAACAATACGGGTATCGCCGGTTACGCAGCCGTTCCCCATTTCTCGTTTTCCGTCGCGGGCCGCGTGCTGAACGTTCAGAACGCAACGGCGAACTCCCGCTATGCGGTGATGGACGCCCAGGGCCGCGTGCTTTTCCAGGGAATCGCGCAGAGCAAGGAATTCACGCTCGCGCTTCCGCGCTCCGGCGCATACTTTGTACGCATCGGCGCGGTGACAAAAGCAGTGCGCGTCAGGGAATAAAACAACAGCGGACATTGCTCCGCTGACATCTACTTTTCCAAGCCCCCGCTCACCGGGGGCTTTTCCGTGCTCATATAGTTTGTATGCAGCAATGATGAGACTTTTCTTGTGCATTTGTTGAACGGAAACATCAGGATAAGCAGGGCGCATATGGCTTTCATTGATAGGAATCATCTGCCGGCTATAAAAATTTAACGCTCTTTTTTGTATCTTATGTTCCCGGAATTCAAGAGGTGTCAATGGCTCGTTCCTTTTTCGTCCTGATTCTTTCGATGGCAATTTCTGCGTTCGCCGCGGAGGCTCCCAAGGTCGTCGCTGCGGTAACGCTCGCTCCTTATGCGAAAATTCTCGCCGAAGTGGGCGGAGACCGGGTGGAAGTCATCGGACTTGTGCCGGCGAATGCGAACCCGCACACCTTTGAACCCAAGCCGGAAACGCTCAAGGCGTTCGCTCACGCGTCCCTGTATTTCAGCGACGGCTCCGGCATGGACAACGCCTGGATGCCGAGGTTCCTCGGCGTGAACAAGAACGTCCGCGTGGAAAAAATCTCTGCGGGCGTCGCGTGGCTCAGGGAAGATCACCATGACGGGGACGGCGAGGAGCTGGATCCACATCTCTGGACTTCGCCGAAGCAGGCGCTGCGGCTCGGCAGGAACATGGAGACCTCGCTTGTGCGCGCTGATCCCAAGGGAAAGCCTTATTACGAAGGTCGCCTCGCCGCTTTCACGCAGAAGATGAACGACCTCGACAAGGTGATGCTCGCCGCGGTTTCCAAGATGCCGAAAAATTCCAAGGTGTTCCTCGTGTTCCACCCCTCCTTCGGTTACCTCGCCCGCGATTACGGGCTTACGCAGCTTGCGGTCGAAGCGGAAGGCAAGGAGCCTAAACCCCGCGACCTCGCGAAGATCGTTTCGACGGCCCGTGCGCACAAAGTCAGAATCATTTTCGTGCAGCCGCAGTTCAGCAAGCGCGCCGCGCAGACTCTCGCAAGTGAAATCCCGGCGAAAGTGGTGACGACGGACCCGCTCGCTTATGATTTTGAGTCGAACCTCCGCGCTTTCGCGAAGTCCTTGGAATCCGCGGTCGCTCCGCAGGGAAAGTAATATGGAAACAGCCATCGAAGTCAAGGGCGTCCGGTTTTCCTACGGTGAATCTCCCGTGCTTACGGATGTGAACTTTTCCGTCGCCGCAGGGGATTTCCTCGCGATCATCGGGCCGAACGGCGGCGGCAAAACGACGCTCATGAAGCTCATCCTCGGTCTTCTGAAACCGGACGCGGGGGAGATCCGCGTGTTCGGCGAGAAGATGCCTTCGAAACGCATTTCCGTGGGTTACGTTCCGCAGAACACGAACCACAACGTGGATTTCCCGATCACCGTGCGCGAGTGCGTGGGCACGGGGCTCACGGGCCGCAGGCCGGATGCGGCAGCGATTCACAAGGCGCTTTCGCTCATCGATATGGAACAGTTCGCGGAGCGCAGACTCAAGGATCTTTCCGGCGGGGAACGCCAGCGGGTGCTTGTCGCGCGGGCGATTGTCTCAAACCCGAAGATCCTTTTCCTCGACGAACCTTCGAGCAACATTGACGCTTCCGGGCAGGAAAACTTGTACCAGCTTTTGTACAAACTCAATTCCTCTATGACGATCGTGGTGGTGAGCCACGATCTGACGGCGCTTTCGAACCGGATCAAGAGCGTGCTCTGCGTGAACCGCAGTGTGCATTACCATCCCGATTCCAAGATCACGGGCGAGATGCTCGGTAAAATGTACGGCTGCGAAGTGGACTTAATCGCGCACGGCTTTCCGCACCGCGTCCTCGGCAGCCACGACCATACGCACGGAAACTGCTGCGGCTCGTAATGAACTTTGTCGCCGCCGTGGCAATCCATCCGCATTATGTATAAACCAAGTTCCCCGTTCATCCATCGTCATTGCGAGGCGGCTTCTCCGCCGTGGCAATCCATCCGCATTGCGTATAAACCAAGTTCCCGTTCATCCATCGTCATTGCGAGGCGGCTTC
>Ga0172378_10003919_pt1 | contig 13999 bp, 11 predicted proteins | sample GrowelOW332metaG_FD_119755 | JGI IMG/M metagenome (GOLD analysis project Ga0172378, IMG submission 119755) | Groundwater microbial communities from an aquifer near a municipal landfill in Southern Ontario, Canada - Pumphouse #3_1 metaG | ecosystem: Environmental > Aquatic > Deep subsurface >... | reverse complement strand
CCCCTTCAATTTGCTGAAGTCACGCTTACTATAGATAATAGTGAACATAACTTACCTTCCGATGTTACTGAAATTGAAATTAAGAGAAGGATCTTCCGCTCTGGGGAGAGCGAATACTATTTAAATAGGACTCGCTGTTTATTAAAGAATATTAGAGAACTATTCTTTGATACAGGAGTAGGTAAAAGTGCTTATTCTATCCTAGAACAAGGTAAGATTGACCAAATTCTATCCTCTAAGCCGGAAGATAGACGTTATATCTTTGAAGAAGCGGCAGGAATTTCTCGTTTTAAAGTGGAATGTAATGAAGCTCAACGCAAGATTGAACGTACAGATGATAATATCACACAATTTGAATCCTTAATAAAGGTTGAAAAACGTAGCTATGATTCTTTAAAAGCGCAAGCTGAAAAAGCTCGCTCTTATAATGATTTAGTTAAAAGACAACTTGATTTAGACACAAATGTGTATTTATTAAAACTGCAAACAAACCTTTATGCTAAAGATATTAGACAAAACAAGGTGGAGTCGATCACTAAACAACTGGAAAATATCAAATCAAAATTTGAAACTTTCCAAGCCGATATTGAAAAAGAGCAAGAAGAGTTACGCTTTAAATCGAGTGAAAGCTATAAGCTACAGTCTGAGATTAACCGAACTGAAGAAACTGTAAATAGTAAGAATGATAGAATAGGGTTATTAGAGGACCGCTATCGTGATTTTCTCAACGCAAAATCTGAAGCCCAAAACAGAGCTGAAGGAATACTTTCTTCTTTAAATCAAGATAAGGTAAAGTTAGAAGAACTTGAAAACTCCCTTGAAGAGCGTACAGAAAAGCTTGAAGAGATAGAAAACCAAATCGCCCATACCTTAAAGATGATCGATAATAACTTGAATATTATCAAAACAAAAGATGAGGAAGTTGAGAGCCTTGAACAATCTAATCTAGACCTCGATAACAACCTTTTGCTTCTCTCACAGCGCTTAAAACAAGTTGTTGAACAACTAGTTGGAGAACTTGATGAGAAGATGTCTCCTGAATTCTCTCCAGAAAACAGAAAACTTCAAAAAGAGGCCACGCTGAGTGTTTTAGCATCTTTACAACAAAAGCTTCAAGAATATAAAGCTTTCTTTTCACAGCTACCAGAAACGGAAGGAATGAGAGAGGAAGTTTTAAAACGGCTTGATAAAATTTCTACCAATTTAGAAACTATTCTTTCTTCTTTTGTCAGCTACTCACAAACTATCCCATCTTTTATCGATACGCTTTTAGAGCCAAAGGGCTTATTAACTCAAAAACGAGGAATTGAAATTGAAGAAACTGAGACTAGAGGCACTATAGAAAGCAATAGGGCTAAAATTATAGAGGCTAAGAATCTATCTCAAAGTCTAATGCAAGAAGCTGAAGGGCTAAAGTCTACTGTTGAGAATATGAGAATACAGCGCTCAGAGTTAACTAGCTCTATAGAGTTTGCTAAAACCTTAGCTCGTAATACTCAAAATAGTATTAATGAGAAGGAATTAAACTACTCAGATGCTATTTCTGCTGTCAATGTCTCAGATTCCCGTATTAGTGAAACTAGCATGCAGTTAAAAGAAGCTGATGAAGAAAAACTTGCTTTAATTGCAAAAATTAGTGAGTTAAAACATTCATTATCGACTATTTTAGATGATTTAAAGATTCAAAATACTAATTTAAGCGAAAAGCAGAAAGAAAAGAATGATGCTGTTGAATTGTTCAACTCGCTGTCTCGTGAGCTTGATCAACAAAAGATGTGGCTTGAAAATATCGACACTCAAACAGCTGAGCTTTATACTCAGTACTTTAATACCTACTCTCGAAGTTTAAAAGAATATGAATCACGACTGACTAACAATGAACTACCTGAGCAGATTTTAGTTGAAAATGAATTAAAGGAAGTTAAGAAACAATTACAAGCTTTAGGTCCAAATATCAACCACATGGCAGAAGATGACTTTAAGGAGACTAAAGAGCGTTATGATTTTTATAATTCACAACTTAATGACTTACTTAAAGCTAAAGCTGATCTCGTAAAGGTTTTAGAGGATATTCAAGATAAGAGTAAGGAGTTGTTTATTAAGACTTACAAGGAGATTAGTAATAATTTCCAAGATATGTTCAAACGCCTCTTTGGTGGTGGTAAAGCAGAAGTTATCTTACAAGATCCAGAAAATGTATTGGAATCTGGTATTGATATCTTTGCACAACCTCCTGGAAAAAAGCTCATCAGCCTTTCATTACTCTCTGGTGGGGAACGTAGTATGACAGCTGTTGCACTTCTTTTTGCTACTTATTTAGTAAAACCATCTCCATTTTGTATCTTAGATGAAATCGATGCGGCCTTAGATGATAAGAATATTGGCTACTTTCTAGCTGTTTTAGAAGATTTTGCCAAAACTAGCCAATTTATTATTATCACCCACAACAAGCATACTGTTTTGGGTTCTGCATCGCTTTTAGGTGTTACTCAGATGGAAGCTGGTGTTTCTACTACTGTCTCTTACAAGTTGTCTAGAATCGCTGGAGAAGCAGTAATTCTAAATGATGAGAATAAAGAGGTTGACTTTGATGAGTCAGGAAGACTAAAATAGATTGGACTTAAAATGTATTAACCATATTGACATTGACCGTTAATTTTGGCTATAAATTCTAAGTTACATATTATTTTAAATTAAGATGGGTATTAATGTTTGATAGCATAGCAAATAAATTTTCTTCGATTATGAGATCCTTTTCGGGGAAAAGTAAAATTACAGAAAAAAACATCTCAGATGCAGTAGAAGAGATTAAAATTGCACTTCTAGATGCTGACGTTAATTTACGTGTTGTTCGTCGTTTTATAAATTCCACTATGGAAGAAGCGCTCGGTGACAAAGTATTAAAGTCTGTAGATCCCGGCCAACAATTTACAAAAGTAGTATATGACAAGATGGTTGCCCTCTTAGGGGATGAAGCAAACCAAGGCCTTAACTTAAAAGGCAAAGATACTCTTTCTGTTATTTTGATGATGGGCTTGCAAGGTTCTGGTAAAACAACTTCTTCTGCAAAGCTTGCCAAAATGCTTACCAAGCAAGGAAGAAAAGTTATGTTAGTTGCAGCTGACCTCGTTCGTCCTGCCGCTATACAACAATTACAAATCTTAGGTGATAAAGTAGGTGTTCCTGTCTTTACAATTGACGGAGAAAAAAATCCTGCTCTTGTTGCTGAAAAAGCAATTAAAGAAGCGAAACATGAACTTTATGACACCTTAATTATTGATACCTCTGGTAGAATGCACTTAGATTCCTCTCTTATGGATGAAATACAGCGTATTGCAAAAGTTTCTCATCCTGATGAAACTCTCTTTGTTGCTGATGCAATGACTGGTCAAAATGCCGTTACTATTGCAAAAGAATTCGAAGATAAAGTAGGAATTTCTGGTGTTATCTTATCTAAGTTTGATTCCGATACCCGTGGTGGTGCAGCGCTTTCTCTTAGATCCATGGTTGGTAAACCAATTAAGTTTATTACCGTTGGTGAAAAAGTAGATGATATTGAAGCGTTCCATCCAGATAGAATGGCTTCCCGTATCTTAGGTATGGGCGATGTTGTTTCTCTCGTTGAAAAAGCTCAAGAGAGCTTTGATCAAGAGCAAGCTGAACGTCTTCAGAAAAAGATGGCGAAGAATACTTTTGATTTACAAGATTATCTTGAACAATTAGAGAGTATGAATAAAATGGGATCAGCTGAAAAGTTGTTAGATATGATTCCTGGAGCAAAAGGGCAGATTTCTGAAGAAGATTTAAATCTAAAAGAACTTGAAGTAGAAAAATATATTATTAAATCTATGACCAAGTTTGAGAAAGAGAACTACAGAATTGTAGGTCCTTCTAGACGAAAAAGAATTGCCAAAGGTTCTGGAACCTCAGTAGCAGAAGTTAACCACCTCATCAAAAAGTTTGAGAAAACCAAATTGATGATGAGAAAGGTGATGAATAATAAAAAAATGCAAGCTGAAATGCTCAAAATGATGGGCATGTAAGTTTTCAAGTAGAATGTTGATTAAGGAGTGAAGTAATGACAAGTATCAGACTAAAGCGTTTCGGTGCGCAAAAAAGACCTTATTACCGGATTGTTGTTCAAGATAGCAGAAGAGCAACATGTGCAAGTACAATTGCTGAATTAGGAACTTACAGACCAGTGGAAGCTGAAAATCAGGTTACATTGGATGTTGCTAAATGCAATGAATGGATTAAACAAGGTGCTAAACCTTCAGACACAGTAAAGAAAATTTTCAATAAGCAAGGTATTTCTCTTACACGAAGCAAAGAAGACTAATTTCTAGGAGTCGTATATGGAGAAGGAACTTGTTGAGTTTATGGTGAAAAGCCTGGTCGACGTTCCTGATGAAGTTTCTGTGAATGTGATAGAGGGCGAAAAATCCACTATCCTAGAATTACATGTTGCTTCTGAAGATATCGGCAAGGTAATTGGTAAGCAAGGCCGTATTGCGAAAGCTATTAGAACTATTCTTTCAGCTTCTGCAACTAAAAGTGGCAAACGCGCCGTATTGGAGATTCTTGACTGATGAATTTAATTTCCACCGCTGTAGTAGGCAAAACTTATGGTGTTGATGGATTCTTATTTATTTATTCCCTTTCGGGAGAAACTAAGCATCTGTTAAAACTGACTTCTTGTTTACTCACTTTACCTGATGGTAAAGACCTTGATGTGAAAGTGGAAAAAGTTTTAACGCATGGGAACAACCTTCTCATGCGTTTTTTCGGTTATGAAACACCTGAAAAAGCGAAACTTCTTTCCAAAGCTGTAATAAAAGTTGACCGTTCTCTCGCTTGTAAATTAAAAAAAGGTGAAGTTTATGTTGCTGACCTAGTTTCTATGGAACTAGTGAACGACAATCTTGCTCTTGGTAAAGTACAAGCTACTAGTGAAGGCGCTCAAAGCTTATTATTACATGTTTTAACCTATAGCGATAATAAGGTTCGATTAGTTCCTTACATGTCTCCTTTTACAGGTAAAGCTGAGCTTGAGACGAATTCTATACCTCTTCTTAATAAAGAATTATTAGAGGTATAGTGATGCATATAGATATAGTAACGTTATTTCCTGAAATGGTAACTCCTTTCTTTACCTCCTCCATTATGGCTAAAGCGGTAGAAAAGGGACTTGTAACTTATAGAGTTATTAACTTCAGGGATTTTGCTCTTGATACTCATAAAACCTGTGATGATATACCTTACGGCGGAGGCGCTGGTATGGTGATCAAATGTGAGCCTATTGTGGCAGCTTTAGACTCTATTGAGGCAAAGAGCAAGCATGTTGTTTTTCCAACTCCTAGCGGAAAGGTATTTAAACAACAAGATGCACTTACTTTAAGTAAAGAATCTAATCTAGTTTTCATTTGTGGTCACTATGAAGGACTAGATCAGAGGGTTATTGATGAGTATGTAGATGACGAATATTCCATTGGAGATTATGTAATTAGCTCTGGGGAAGTATCCTCTGTTGTAATGATAGATGCCATTTATAGACTCATTGATGGGGTGATCGCTAAAGAAAGTTTAGAAGATGAGAGTTTTTCTTCACAACTTTTAGAATATCCTCAATATACTAGGCCTGAAAGGTATTGCAAAAATTCTGTTCCTAGTGTACTATTATCCGGAAATCACAAAGAGATTGCTACTTGGCGTGATATCCGGCGGATTCAGAAGACGATGCAGAATCGACCGGACTTGCTCTCTCTTGCCTCTCTCGGCACTGAGTGCAGAAAAAAATTACTAGAAGTTATTGATAACAAGGGGACTGATCAAAATGGACATGATCAAAGCTATTGAAGCTAAACAAATTAAAAAAGATGCCGATAATTTTAACGTTGGCGATACAGTAAAAGTATATTTCAAGATTGTTGAAGGTACTACAGAAAGAATTCAGATTTTCGAAGGCATCGTTCTCGCAATTAACAATTCAGGTATTAGAAAGACCTTTGTAGTTCGTAAAATGAGCTATGGCGTAGGCGTCGAGAGAATCTTCCCAGTTAATTCACCAAGAATCGACAAGATTGTTGTTGAAAGACGTGGTAAAGTACGCAGAGCTAAACTTTATTACTTACGTGATAGAGTTGGTAAAAAAGCTAAAGTCAAAGAACTTCTTGGTACTAAGTAAGTTTTATTTATACTTACGAAATCAAAATTTAGAGTCTGCAGTAAATGTAGGCTCTTTATTTTTTGTCTAAATAATTCACAAATATTTTAAGAACTATGTTAAGATAGTCCGGTATGAAAGAAAACACAGCAAAGAAAATACATTACACCTGGATTAAGTACTTTTTGATAATTCTTATTTCAATAGTATTCTTATCTGTAATCTTTTATAACCAATTTGAGCGTATCTCTTTAAACATGCTTAAAAAGATAAATAGGGAAGTACTAGGCCAGTCTGATGCAATCTTAGGTTATATTACAGATCTAGTTCACTCTAACACGCTTCAAATGTTTTATGATGATGATATCACCCAATTGAGAAAAGGAACAAACTTAGAAAATTCTAAAATAATTAAAAGCATTAGAACTCTGGACAGTTATGCCTCTTTCTCCTCATCCATACAATCTATATATATTTATAATGGAGCTGAAGATACTTTTTACACAACTAGCAATCTTCCCATCGGTGATAAAGTCACCTTTTTTGATCAAGGCGCTGTTACCCTAGTTGAAGAGCGAACAGTTAATTCTTCTAAAATTCCTTATTACCGCTTTATGGCAAAGCCTTATAGTAGAGGTTTATTACCTGTCTACACTTATGTCTTTTTTGATGAAATGGCAGAACAAGAGGGGGAGCTAAATGCTATTGTTGTAAACTTAAATGCGTACTGGATTGATGAGGTACTCTCTAACTTCTTAAAAGACTCTGAGGTGTTAGTTTTAAACGAACAAGAACGTATTATTGGTAAAACTTATAATATGAGTGAAGAAAAGAAACAGAGTATTGAAAAGATGTTTCGCCATATAGAGGACAAGCAAGGCGCTATTATAACAAAAGAAGGAAATAATAAAGAATTATATTTATACGATGTCTTTGGTGCCACTCATTGGCTCTTTGTTAGACACTGGAACTGGAATGATTTATTTTATGAATTAGAAGAAAGTAAATATGTAACTTATATCGGTCTTTTTCTCTCTCTTGCAATAATCATAATTGTTAGCTTAGTTAATATAAACCGTTATTTAAAACCCTTAGTTAAAATTGAAAGAAAACTTCAAAATAGCCAATTGTTAGACAATTCGACCCCAGTTACAGATTATGTAGACCACTTAATCTCTTCAAGCAGCAATGCAAATGCGGTGAAATCAAACTATTTAAGGCATATAAAAGTAGAATACTTTAGGCAGTTGCTAAGTAAAGGCAATTTACCAATTGAAGAAATTACTAAAGATTTTGCCTCCTATGAGATCGCTTTTAAGATAAATGAACCCTTTAGAATGATAGTATTTTCAAAGGACTCAGAAAAGCTTAATTCTGCCTTAGCTGAGAGATTTTCCACCTTCATGTATATCAAGATGCAAAGCTGTACTGTGGTAATAACGCAAGAAGAAGTAGTTGAAGAACAACTTATTATGCTTTGTGAAAGCCTATCTTGTTATGCTTCCCTTTCAGTGCCCCATGATTGGACCTGTAATTTTAGAACAGTTTATGAGCGAAACTCTGAAGGTCTATCTTATAATATGCAAGATAAAAAGTTGGTTTTTAACGAAGCGGAGACAGAGAGCAAACTCACAGAGCTTCCTATAAAACAAATAGAAGAGTCAGCAATCTTAGCCCTGTTATCACAAACAAAACTAGAGGAAGCGTTTACTCTTTATAAAGAGTATCAAAGCGTCTTATTTAATTGTCGCCTTTCTTACATAATTTTTAATCTCAAGCGTCTTTATTTAGCAACGCTTGATAATAATGAAACAGTTGATGATATTCTTTTAAATAAGATTGAATATACAATTTTAGTCGAAAGAAATCTTGAAGCCTTAGAATTAGTATTTTATGAAATCTTTAAAGAAACTGTAAATAAGATATTATCTTCTCAAGAGAATAGAATTAAAACCTTAGTAAAAGAAGTGGATAATTACATAGCTTCAAACCTTTGTGATAAAAACCTAGGACTTAAGATAATTGCTGAGAATTTATCGCTTTCTTCTGTGTATCTTGGAAAACTATATAGGACTGAAAAAGGCTATTCTATTGCTGAGTTTATTAACAAGCAACGACTTGAAAAAGCTCAAACTCTCCTTCTTGAAACAGATTTAACCATCAATGAAATTACTCAAAAGGTCGGATTTCCAAATACCCAATACTTTTACACCTTATTCAGAAACACTTATCATTTAACTCCATCACAGTGGAAGAAAAAAGGAATTGAGAATGAATAAGAAACAGAAGTTGATAATTTTTAATATAGCAATTGCACTAATTTTGATAATCAGCTGTATCATTGTTGCAACATTCTTTTTTAAAGTAAAGAAAGAAAGTTCCTCTCCTTTATCTTTAACGAAGTTAATCTTATACTCCTCTTTACAGGAGTCTCAATTGACTCAAATAAAAATACTCTTTGAAAAGTTAAATCCTGATATCACTTTAGAATTTCAAACTACTGGCTCTGGTAAGATTGTCTCAAAATTACTTTCTAATTTGCAACTAGGAGACATTCAAGCAGACTTAGTTTGGATAGGAGACCCTGCCTCCTTTAAACCCTTAATTGATGCTGACTTACTACTTAATTATGTAAGTGATAACTATAGAGATGTGGATGAAAAATTAAAGTTAGCAAATCCTTGTTTAACGACAGCAAAACTTGTTGAAATGGGTTTTATTTATAATACTAAGTTATTAGAGTCTTCTCAGGTTCCAAGAACTTGGGAGGATATTTTAAAAGTTGAACAATTGCTTATTCCAGATCCTGCAATTTCCGGTACGATGTATTATACACTTTTAAAATTAAGCGAAAGTGAGGCCTTAGCTAACTTAAAAAACGCTAACCTTGTTATCTGTAGCGGTAGTGGGGCAACAGGCTATCAAGTGGGGAACGGTAAATATAGCCTTGCAATAGTTGCAGACCACGTGGCTAGTATGATTAGCAATATGGGGCTTCCTGTCTCTTTTATTCATCCGATAGGAAAAAGTATAATTATTCCCTCTCCAATTGCAATTATAAAAAATAGTAAACATCAAAGTGAAGCTAAACGTTTTATCGACTTTATTTTATCAGACATGGGACAAGCGTTACTTGCAAGCCTAGATATTCTTCCAGTAAGAGGGGAGTTTGCTAGAGTCTTTACATCTAAAGATATCTTTGAAAATGAAAACATCTATAATAAAGATGAGTTTATTAGCGCGTTTGATAAGACCTTTTTATAGTGGAAGATTTGGTAACATTTGCTTCATGTACTCATTCTGTTCTTTTATATAAGTAGTGAGTTCATCTTTATCCATATAAAGCAGTGGAAGATTTAAATCTTGGCAGAGGGAGACCAATTGAGGGTCCTTTATCGCTTTATTTAAGACTTGGGTTAAATAATCTACAAGAGCTTTACTCATATCCTTTGGTGCCACTATAGCTCTAGCAGAGCCAAAGATTAAAGGAATATCATTTTCTATAAGCGTAGGCACCATTTCAAAGTTTTCAATCCTTTCTTTAGTAAACGAACATAGTATTTTGGCTTCTTTTATATTTGCAACTTCACTAATCTTTGCAACTACAGCATCAACTCTTTTATTTTTAAGGGCCATTAGCATATCTGCAGAGCCTCCAAAAGGGACATGGGTTAGTTTGATATTTGCTTTTTCACATAAGAGGGCAGTTGCGATATGATTACTTGCACCATATCCGTTGTTGCCAACAGTTATTCGATAGGGTTGTTCTTTAGCTTGTTCTAAGAACTTATCAAGAGTTGAGTACTTACTATCTTTTAACACTACTAAAACACTTGGATCATAGACCATATTAGCAAGGGGTTGAATATCTTCAATACAGTATTGAGTTTTTCTATCCTGTGGGAGCGTGATAAAAGTTGGAAGATTTATAAAGCCTAGGGTGTATCCATCTCCATGAGAATTGCAAAGCTGGGTGTAACCTAGCTCTCCATCAGCCCCTGGTACATTTTCTATATTAATATCAACTGGTAAATACTTTTTTAATACTGATGCAAGCGCTTGAGCACTTTTATCAGTTCCTCCATCTTTCTTATAAGCCACAATTAAGGTGATAGGATGATCAGGATAAATTGAGTCTTTTACTTGCTCAGTTTCCTTAGTTAAGGATATTTCTCGAGTTTGGATTATAGGGTTCGATTTATTACAACTAATAATTGTAAAAGTGAGTAAAAGAAGTAGTGTAATAGGTTTTAATAACTTGAGCATCTTGAGTTTCCTTATTTGCTATACAATAACATTAGAAATTGAAATTGTATTCATAAAAATACTAAATGTTTAAAATTCTGATAATTCATTAAATTTCCAACTATATATATTGCAATGATTTACCTGACGGTAAGAAAAATCTAGCCTTAGGATGAAGGAGCAAATAAAAACTTACCAATTTAAAAAACAAATATTTTGGTAATAAAAAAAGGAGTGGACTATGAAAAAAGGTCTAGTTGTATTGTTGGTTTTAGTATTGCTCTCTGGTGCTGTTTTTGCACAAGGCGGAAGTGAAAGCAAATCAGGCGAAAAGATGAAATTGATGGTATATACCTCAATGAAAGAAAACTTAATTGGTAGCATTAGAGATGCTTTCTTAGCAAAATATCCAGATATCGAATTCGATTACTACTCAGCAGGTGCTGGTAAGTTAATGGCAAAAATCGCAACAGAAAGACAAGCAGGAAATATTGCTTGTGATGTTTTATGGACAAGTGAAGTTCCAGATTTCATCGGTCTTAAGAGAGAAGGCGTTTTACTTCCTTACCAAAGCCCAGAAAAACAAGGCATCGTAACCACCGTTGATGATAAAGATGGATGTTTTACCGCTGCTCGTCTTGGAACTCTTGGTATTTGTTACAATACTGAAAAGATTAAGAATCCTCCAAAAACTTGGGAAGATTTGTTAAAACCTGAATATAAAGGTAACTTCTCAATTGCTAACCCAGCACTTTCTGGTACTTCCATGGTATCGGTTGCTATGATCGTTGAAACCCTTGGTTGGGATTACATCGAAGCTTTAGCTAAAAACGGTGCAAGAATGGGTCAAGGTTCTGGTCAAGTAGTAGACGATACCGCAGCAGGAGATACATATGCAGCAATAGGTGTTGACTATATTACTCTTGATAAGATTTCTAAAGGTGCAAACTTAGGTTTTGTATACCTCGATAAAATGTTAGTAGTTCCTAGCCCTGTAGCTATCTTTAAAGAAACTAAGAATGAAGAAGCTGCTAAGTTATTTGTTGACTTCTTATTATCTCAAGAAGGACAAAAGTGTGTTGCTAATGCCTTTACTCTTCCTGTAAGAGAAGATGTTGAAATTCGCACCGATATGGGTTTAGTTCATCCTAATGAAGCAAAAGAAAGAGCAATGACTTTAGATTATGAAGCTTTATCTGGTAATAAAGCAGCCTATATTGAGAAATTCACAACTATCATTCAAGGAAAATAAACAGTTTTATTTAGTTATAGGGGGATTTACTCCCTATAACTAAAGGCTAAAGAGGTAATAAATGGCAGATATCATTTTTAAAAATGTTAGTAAAGCATATGAAGGAAAACAAATCATAAAAGATTTAAGTTTTACCATTAAGAGTGGCGAATGTTTTACTATTTTAGGCCCATCTGGTTGTGGAAAAACTGTTATTCTTAGACTAATAGCAGGTTTTGAAGTACCTGATAGTGGACAAATAATTATAGGAACAGAAACAGTTGCAGATCCTAAAAATGGATTATGTAAGGCACCTGAAGAAAGAAGACTAGGGGTAGTATTCCAAGACTATGCAGTATGGCCCCATAAAACCGTAGAAGAAAATGTAAATTATCCTTTGGAAATGCAAAACGTTCCAAAAGACCAACGAAAAGCAAAAACTCAAAAAGCAATTGATATGGTCAATCTAACAGGTTATGAAAAAAGATTACCTAACCAACTATCTGGTGGTCAGCAACAGCGAGTTGCTCTTGCTAGAGCTTTAGTAGCAGATTCAGATATTTTGTTACTAGATGAACCTTTAACTAACTTAGATGCAAATTTAAGAGAGGAAATGAGGTTTGAGATCAAAGAAATCCAGCAAAAAACTGCTAGAACAATTTTGTATGTAACACATGACCAAGAAGTTGCTTTGGCAATTTCAGACAGAATTGCAATTATGAATAAAGATGGTGCTTTATGTCAAATTGCAGATCCTGAAACTGTTTATGAAAAACCGATAAATTTGTTCACTTTTAAGTTCTTAGGGGTAGCAAACTGCTTAAAATGTATTCAAAAGAATAATAAGACTTATATAAAAGAAGATTCTGTTGAGTTTGAAACGATTGCTCAATCTAAAATGGAACTTGCTAAAAAACCTTATTTTATTGCAGGTTTTAGACCAATGGATGTGGTTGTCTCTCGTGAGGGAGAAGGCTATGAAGTAACAGTTGAGCGCTGTACTTTGCTGGGTAATATTGTTGACTATTCCTTAAAGTTAGGCTCCTCTATTATTAGAGCGGAAGTTCAAACAGAGGAAGCAATTAAAAATAATATTGTGTTTAATAAGGGTGATAAGTGTAAGGTTAACTTTGCTGAAATTCACTGGTTTGAAGATGATGAAAAAGCTGTGGAGGGAGAGGTATGAGTGCAAATATGAAAATTAAAAAGAAATTTGGAGTTGCAGAAATAGTACTTATATTTTCTATTTTAGTATTAGTAGTAGTTGTTGCAGTTCCTGTAATAATGATCTTCTTAACTGCTTTTTTCAAAGATGGACATTTTAACCTTGCAGGTGTTATTGAGGTTATGAAACAAAAAGATACTTATCTTGCGTTAAAGAACTCTTTAATAATTGCCCTGGGTGTTACCATTTGCTCAACTATCATTGGTGTCTTTTTTGCGTGGCTTATCGCTCGAACAGATATCCCTTGCAAAAAGATGTTAAATGCTATGTTTTTAGTTCCTTTCATGCTTCCCTCCTTCATCTGTGCAATGGCGTGGAAAGTATTATTATCCCCACGCTCAGGCTACATCAATAAGCTCTTAATGCAGATGTTTCATTTAAGTGAAGCACCAATAGATATTATGACCATGGGCGGTATTATCGCAATTGAAACGATGTATCTTTTCCCGTTTGTCTTCTTACAAGTTTCTGGCGCTTTAGAAAGAATGGATCCAACTCTTGAAGAAAGTGCTCGTATCAGTGGTGCATCACTTGGAACTATTACACGTAAAATTACGCTTCCTTTAGTTATGCCTTCAATTGTTGCAGGTGCTTTATTAGTTTGCTTATATTCTTTAGCACACTTTGGTGTTCCATCAATTTTAGGAACAGAGCGTGGTATTTATAACATTCCAACAAAGATTTATGAACGTATTTATGCCTCCGGTGGTTCTTATGAAGCAATTAGAGTTGGTACAATCCTTGCAACTATCTTAGTAATTTGTGCAACCTTAATCTTGAAGTTGCAAAACTTAGTACTTAAAAAGGGTAGATTCCAAATTATTGCTGGTAAGAGTATGCGCCCTGTTGTGATGAAGCTAAGAGGATTAAGATGGCCTTTGTTTACCTTCTGTATCATCTATCTATTGTTAACTGTAGTCCTTCCAACCGTTACAATCTTCATGATAGGTGGCTTAAAGACCTATGGTCTTCCATTTATTCCAAAGAACTTTACGATGAGCAACTACTTAGAAATATTCCAGTTAAAGATGACAAGAAATGCAATTTGGAACTCGGTCTATTTGTCTTCCTTAACAGCGTTTGTCACCATGCTTTGTGGTGTAATGATAAGCTATGTTATCGTTAAGATGAAAGT
>Ga0172378_10003918_pt1 | contig 14000 bp, 7 predicted proteins | sample GrowelOW332metaG_FD_119755 | JGI IMG/M metagenome (GOLD analysis project Ga0172378, IMG submission 119755) | Groundwater microbial communities from an aquifer near a municipal landfill in Southern Ontario, Canada - Pumphouse #3_1 metaG | ecosystem: Environmental > Aquatic > Deep subsurface >... | reverse complement strand
CGAACTAGTTATCACGAACTAGTTATCACGAACTAGTCATCAGGAACGAGTTATCAAGAACTGGTCATCACGAGCTAGCCATCAAGAACGAGTCATCACGAACTAGTCATCGCAAGTACCATGCTTTTTAGCATAGGAGTAATGGTCCATTGATTTATAACACAATGCTTCCTTGATGCGTGCTTATTTTTTAATACGCATTCCATAAAATGACCGGTAGACAAAGAACAGACCGATTAGAAAGAAAACACTACCAATAATAGAGGTATAGTCGGTTGATCCGCTATTTGTAGCAGCGATACTCATTTTTACGGCTATTTCCACTGCCAGTAATCCAAACAGGGTTGAAAACTTGATAATCGGGTTCAAGGCAACTGACGAAGTGTCTTTGTATGGGTCGCCTACGGTATCTCCAACAATAGTGGCATCATGAAGAGGAGTGTTTTTCATCTTGAGATCTACTTCTACTACTTTTTTTGCATTATCCCAAGCACCACCGGCATTGGCCATATACATAGCTTGAAAGAGTCCGAAAACAGCAATTGAAATCAGATATGACACAAAGAAGTTAGGATCAAAGAAAGCAAATGCCAGGGTGAGTGAAAAGATAACACCAAATATGTTCCACATCCCTTTCTGGGCGTATTGAGTACAAATTTTAACCACTGCTTTTGAGTCATTAATATCGGCTTTTTCTTTATCGAGATGAATATTCCGCTTGATAAATTCCACAGCACGATACGCGCCGGTAGTCACAGCCTGAATAGAAGCGCCTGCGAACCAGAATATAACAGCACCTCCTGAAATAAATCCAAGAATTACAGGGGCATCAGTAAGGCTGAGGTTTAACAAACCAAGCTGTTTAAGCATCAAAATAATAGCAAAGGTCATAGTTGTAGCGCCAATTACAGCAGTTCCAATGAGTACAGGCTTGGCAGTTGCCTTGAAAGTGTTACCTGCTGAATCATTAGCTTCCAGGTAGTGCTTGCCTTGTGCAAAGTCAGGCTTAAAGCCAAAATCACGTTCTATCTCTGTTTGAATACCGGGTACTTTTTCTATTTGTGAAAGTTCAAAAACTGACTGTGCATTATCAGTAACCGGGCCATAGCTGTCAACAGCAATAGTAACAGGGCCCATGCCAAGGAAGCCGAAAGCAACTAACCCAAAAGAAAATATTGCCGGATATTCCATGATTTCACTGAGCCCCAAAGTTGAAACAGCAAAAGCACCAGCCATTAAACCTACTATAACCATTCCTTTCCAGAATGCGCTAAAGTTACCGGCAACAATTCCTGACAGGATAGTCAGTGATGCTCCTCCTTCACGTGAAGCAGTGACAATTTCCTGTACATGCCTTGATTTTGAACTTGTGAAAGCTTTAGTGACTTCAGGAATGATAGCAGCAGCAAGAGTTCCAAGGCTTATAATAGAAGCAAGTTTCCACCAGAGCCCTGCCTGAAGGTCGCCAATCAACAACCAACTGATATTGAAGGTTACAATGATGGAGATGATTGATGTTATCCAGATCAGCGAAGTAAGCGGGGCTTCAAAATCAAATTCGGCTTTATTGCTAAAACGTGCTTTTGAGATTACCTGGTTAATGCCATAGGAAAATATAGAAGTAAAGACCATAAGAATACGCATAGCGAAAATCCATACGATAAGGGTGCTTTGAAATTCAAACCCCATGGCCAGAATGATAAAAGAAATCAGGGCAACACCTGTTACGCCATAGGTTTCAAATCCATCGGCAGTAGGACCGACACTGTCGCCTGCATTATCACCAACGCAATCGGCAATTACACCGGGGTTACGAGGGTCATCTTCGCCAATGGCGAATACAATCTTCATCAAGTCAGCGCCGATGTCAGCAATTTTAGTGAAGATACCACCTGCGATACGAAGTGCTGAGGCTCCTAATGATTCTCCTATAGCAAACCCAACCAGGCAGGCACCGGCACTATCACCGGGAACAAACAGCAGTATGATTATCATCATGATCAACTCAACAGTGATCAGTAGAAGTCCGACACTCATTCCTGCCTGAAGTGGAATGGAGACCACGCTCCATGGTTTAGAACGCAGCGAAGCAAAGCATGTTCTGCTGTTGGCAAGAGTGTTGATCCTTATTCCGAACCATGCAACACTATATGAGCCTGAAATTCCCAAGACGGACCATAGTAATACAAGCATTACTTTAGGAAATGCCATTTGATTCAAACCATAGAAATAATAAAAGATAGCAGAACCAATAATAAGAAAGAGTATTAACAGAAATTTGCCCTGTTGAATAAGGTATGTTTTGCACGTTTGATAAATAATGTTTGAAACGTTTAACATGGTATAATGAGCAGGTAGTTTCCTGATGCGTATAAATTGCCATAATCCGAATAACATTCCCAAAGCTATAATGAAGATACCCCATGCAAGCAATGAATGGCCATTCATGCCCAGATTATGAAAGTAACTTGTACTCAAATCGGGAATCGGAAGATCAGCTTCACTGGCCATAGAAGCGAAAGGTAAAGCAAAAAGGGTTGAAATCAATAGGAGCTTCTTCATAAGTAGGGATTTAGGATTTATTATATGTTTAACCAAAACATTTTACAAATTTAGGGAAGATTGTATTAATAGCAATACAACAATAGTAATTATTTTTAACCAAAAGGCTTATTAATAAACAATTAGCGTGAAAATAATTTATGCAAAAGCTTGATTTTTAGTATGTTTTTCCATTTTTCGCAAACGTTTGCATAGCTAAAAATTTATTGTTTTTAGGAGCTTTTTTTATTTGAAGGAAAAATTATCAGAAAAGAACCTGAATAGTCGTAATTATTTTTTAACTTTATCAACTAAAATAAACTAAACCGGATGGAGAAAATTCCATTAAAATTACTTGGAATGATTAATAGCCAGTCGCAAAGCGGGGCATATACTCTGATACTTGGCGAATCGGAAGGTAAAAGGCGCTTGCCTATCTTGATTAATACTTTTGAAGCGCAGGCTATTTTATTTCACATAGAACAGATTAAAATACCTCGCCCATTAACCCATGACTTGTTTAAGAATTTTGCTGATACTTTTGGTATATCGTTTAAGGAAGTTATTATTAGCAAGTTTGCTCAGGGCATATTTTATGCTACCTTGATTTGTTCCGACGGGGTTTCTATTAAAGAAATTGATTCAAGGACTTCTGATGCCATTGCTCTTGCAGTTAGGTTTAATTGTCCTATTTATACCTATGAAACCGTATTAACCGGAGCCGGTGTGTCAATTGATGAAGAGCCTGATATTGATCAACTGGCTAACGGAAGTTTGGATGTTGATGAGGAGTATGACTATGATAAATTTACTGTCAATGAACTAGAACAAATGATGAGAGAAGCCATTGAACATGAAGAGTATGAAAAGGCTTCACTGTTGCGTGACATTATTCGCAAACGTAAATCTTCCTGAGTCTCATGATCTAATTTATACTATCTGCTTAATACTATCTACGGCTAATGCATCTTCAGTCTTTATAAAGGATATTCTTTTGACTAATCCCAAATTACTCATTGGAGGTGAAAAGTGAATTCTAAAAACTTCTGTAGGCCTTTTATAACAACAAATACAGCGGTTTTTTTTTAAAATGTCTAATGCTACGCATTAGAAAAATACTTGGCTATAATTATACATATCAACTGCTTAAATATCGCTATCTCTCTTTTGCCTAATTTGGAATAATTCAATTGTACACATTATTATTCTAGTTATGACTGCAATGAAAAGCTAAAGCATAAAAAAAGGGCCCCGAACATGGAACCCTTAGTTGCACTAAGCGATCTGAGATTTACAAGTTCACTAAAAATCTTAATCGTTTAACTTTACTTTATCAGAAACGACTGACTTATTGTTTGCTTTTAGTCCATAATCAGAAACTACGTCTGCAGTATTAAAAGGGATATCATCAACGTAAGCTTCCTCTTCCGGATGAATGTCTTTTATCGAACTCTTGAGTAAGTTAACAACTTTATAAGTATCAAAAGGTATGTCGTTGATATAAGTTTCAGCTTCAGGTTTGGCAAGGTTGTTATATAATGATTTCAATGCAACAACTCTGGTGTCAAAAGGAATATCATTTATATAACTTTCATCCTCAGCCATTGGTAAACTAACCATAGTTCTAGTTATTGCAAGAGTGTCGTTTCCCGGATAGCTCGGGTTAATGTTTCCACCTGAAAGTAACACTGCATTCAGGAGTAGAAAGATAAATGCTAATGTGAGTTTTGTTTTCATGGTATTTAATTTTACCGTGTTCTATTCTCCTTAATACTAAAAGCGTGCCAAAGCATTTAAAAAGCTGTATATCAATGTCATGCAACCTTATTTTAAGGGTGTTATTCCTTTGAGTGTCCGTTTCCGGATACTTATTTCGCAAATGTGAACAAAGTAAGATGTAATGGTTAGTGCTAAATGCATAAAGGTTAATACTAAATGGTTAAAGGTGCTGTTCTAATGCTAAATGTTTAAAGATCAATGTTTAATGCTTAATACTTAACGGTTGGTGGTTTGTAGTTTGTGGTTAAAGATTAATGCTGAATGCTTTACGGTTAGTGGTTAAAGATTAATGCTGAATGCTGAATGCTTTACGGTTAGTGTTTAAAGGTTAATGCTTAATGCTTTACGGTAAATGGTTAAAGGTTAATGCTGAATGCTTTACGGTTAGTGGTTAATAGTTAATTGCTTTATATAAGAGGGGGAATGTGGCTTTGATACAAAAGAAGGGAGAACCCATCGTGGTGCTTTTTTAATGGGTTATTGCAGGATGGTGAAATTGTTTAAACTGTAAAGATAAAATTGTGCAACTGTAAATATTATTTTGTAGAAACAGCATGAAACTCTGTTGCAACTATAGAGAGTCTGGGTATTGTATATCAACACGTTGTGTTAATAGTCAATAGTGTTATTTTTTTTCAAGTGAATAATCTGCCAATAACCGATCATGATATTTAATATGTTACTAATCAATTTGTTATGATGATTTTTTTAGCACTAAAATGAATATGCTCATAAAAGTCTGTATCTTACTGAGTGTAATTAAGTTACAGCAGTTTAGAACTTCGATATCCTCCTTAGAATCGCGTATAAAGTTATTACCTGGGGAGTGGTGCGTTTTACTTCAACAAAAGCATGTTTTACTAGAAGAGCTCGAAGAGCGTTTCGTGCTATTCCAACAGCGGTACTCTCCACTTTTAAGGATAGTAACTCTGTATGGGGTAGCGGTTACAACTATTTCAGAATGGCGGTACTCTCCACTTTTCAGGATAGTAACCCATTTATAGATTTTCAGGATAGTAATCCATTTGTAGATTTTAAGGATAGTGACCTGTTTATAGAGGCGCAATCATTTTGAAGCAGCGCGTAATAGTGCAAGGAGGTGCGCTTTGATTCAGAAGAGGTACGTGTTACTTCAAAAGGGTTACATACTATTCAGATGAGGTACATGTTACTTCAAAAGAGAAACGTACTATTCAGAAGTGGTGCGTTTTACTTCAACAAAAGCATATTTTACTTGAAGAGCGTTTCGTGCTATTTCAACAGCGGTACCCTCAACTTTTCAGGATAGTAACCCATTTGTAGATTTTAAGGATAGTGACCTGTTTATAGAGGCGCAATCATTTTGAAGCAGTGCGTAATGCTGCAAGGAGGTGCGCTTTGATGCAGAAGTGGTACGTGTTACTGAAAAAGAGAAACGTACTATTCAGAAGTGGTATATGCTACTTCAAAAGAGTTCTGTGCTATTCAGATGAAGTACGTTTTACTTCAAAAGAGGTACATGTAATTACAAAGGGTATGTTCTACTTCAATAGCAAGAGGTTACATCTTCACGAATTTTCTGGAAATCCTGGTATCTTTATTTCCTATAGTTATGAAATAGATACCGGGTACCAGGTCTCTGACGTCTATAGTGATCTTATTTGAAGTACTGCTGATTATTTTGAAGGCCTTCCTGTTACCGGTAAGACTGGTTATAGTGATTGATGGTTCTTTCAATGATGTTGTGCTCTGAACAGTCAGCGTTTTACCAACAGGATTGGGAACCAGGATCAACCGATCAGCAGGTGTTTCCTGAATTGCGTTGCAGAGGTGGAAAGTGACTTTTATCTCATCAGAGCCAGGGCAATTACCCTGTAAGTATTCCACTTTTACAGTCGCCTCATTGATGCCAATTCCGGTTGAATCAATTGTAAACGCCTGCCCTGTAGCTTGCTGTACATCATTGACGTACCATACAACCTGGTCATAAATTCCTAAAATAGTAAAAGTAAGAGAATGATCAGCACAAAGAAGGGTGTCGTTACCAAGGGTTACCGGAACCAAGGGTAATACGTTCAGATCCATGGAATCCATAGCAAAGTTGTTCTTACTATCAGTTACTAGTACATAGTAAGAGGTGCTATCCTCAGCCGTTACAGTAATTGAAGGCGTGGCTTCCATGTTGTTCCACAAGTAGGAGTAAGGAGGCTCCCCACCGTCAACAGAGGCTGTAATTGTTACTTCTTCACCGGGACATACGGTAACGTCAGGACCTACTGAAACGGTTAAAGGTGTAACATCCCTGACTGAATCAATATATTGCGCATTTACTAATAAACCTTCCTGTGTTATAGTCAGAATAGGCTCCGGATATTCGTTACTTAACCACTTGTATTCAATATAATTACGGTAAAGAGGAATGCCGGCCTGTAAAGAATCCAGGTAAATGCTGTCATGCTCGTAGATAAACGATTTAATCCTCAGGGTATTGAATGTGCCGAAGGGAGTAATCAGAGATCCGTACCCGTCAACAGAATTTACCCGTTTCTTATGAATGCTTAAATACGCCATATCGGGATAATCTAACACAAACTCTGAAATACTTGAATCAGGGACAGAAGATACTGAAAGTGGAAACTTATATAAGCGTTCTGGTTGCCCATATTTCAGAGGTATAGGCAGGTTGTAGACTGAAGCAGCATAACCGGCACATACATATTCACTGCTTGTATTCTTGTAAAAAATGTATGCATCTGTTACTTCACCTGAAAAGAAATCAAGATTGTTAATCGGACTGGCCAGATTTGATACCATCGGGTTGAACGCAATTTGGTATAAGAAAGGAGTTGAGGTAGGACTAACATACTGTATCACATTCTGTGAGTTGGGCTCAAGGGTTGAATAGTCCCATGAAAAATTATAACCTGTTACTGAAGGATCAGCTAACCCTCTTGCATCCGCCAGACTCACTCTGATGGTGTCCCCAACGTCAGGCATATCATCTGTGGTTATTACAACTTGCCCTTTCAGTTGAAAGACTGCTATAAAGAGGATAAGGATCAAGGTATTAAAACGATAGAGAATTTTCATGACATTTAGGGATTGCTTCGATAAAGATAACGAATTAAGGTGTAATTAATGCTTTTTTCTTTTTTCTTTTAAATATATCGGAGAACCTGTCAAACTCATATCGGTAATACACACCTATACCTTGTTTAAATGCTGAGTAAGAAGTAGTACTGATATCGAATGGATTGGACTTGTTAAAAGCTTTGACCCTGAAACGTCCATCAGGGGTAATCTTTACGTCAACCACAACATCACCTACAATATTACTGGCATTCTGAGTGGTTCCGGTAGTGTACATGCCCACGTTACCATCAATGGAAACCCTGTCGTTAAAGAGATTAGTTGAAAGGGCAACTTCAACTTCCTCATCAGTAGGTGCATTGCCGGTATGATATTGAACTCCTATGTCAACCTTTTCGCTGATCTGTGAAAGCATATTACTTAACTGGTTAGTCAGTACGTCAATGGATGAAGAGCTGACACTGGTGGCCAAAGTTTGTGAAGATGTGAAAGCAAATGATTTCATTACCAGCAATGAAACAATCTGATGGGTCATGACCACCTGATTAGTGGTATCAATAGAAGAAAAGACCAATTGATTCAGATCATTATTGGCTTCCGGCAAACGGATACTGAACGAGATGTCAGGATTGCTCAAATTATTTTTCAGCTTTATGATACAGTTAACCGGAATCGTTACACCTGCATACTGGTCTGATAATCCTTCCAAGGAAGCTTTAACTTTATAAATGGCGCTTATATCAAGATCAGCATCATAGGGGCTGCCCTGAAAAGATATAGAACTTCCGTTTTCAATAGTAAAGTCTCTGTTAATGATATTGCCGAGCGTGAACAGGAGTGATCCCTGATTCATTCGATAATCCCCATACATTGACATTTCACCTTGCTTGTTTACGGACATTTGTATATCACCAAAACCCGTACCTTTAATATTACCAATATCCTTAGGAAGGAATAACTGTATTTCCGCATTATCATTTACCTGAATGTTCATATCTACTTCAGTTCCTGTAATACGGGGTGCATAAATATCAGCATCCTGTTTGTCAGTCTTCTCTTTATCTACAAATCGTATAAAGCTATTTTCAGTAGCACTAACTGCCAGGTTAATGGGAATGTAGAACTTAGTATTAGCTTCAGGCCTGACACCAATGTTGATGTTAATGTCTGAAAATGATCCGTTGATTTTGACATTTCCGGATGCAAATGCTGATCCATAAAATAAATTATTGTTTTTATAGGTAGTATTCAATGCACTGATCTTATTAGTCAGGATATCAATGTTCATTCTGATATTCCTGAAGTTATCATGAGCAAGCCGGAAGTCGCAAACAGCGGTATTACCCAGGGAGTCATAAAGCATAATCTGGTCTGACCGGATCATATTAGGTTCAGCAATTACTTTATTGGCAAAGGAATAGGTAACATTCAGATAATCAACCTTCATTTGAGCTCTCAGTAAGTCCAGCTCACCCGTAATCAACAGTTTATCAAAAGTGCCCTGCAGTTTCAAACTACCGTTAGCAAATCCCTTTATGTTTGACGCAATCCCTTTCATAAAAGGGTTCAATGAAGCGAGTTTATAATTGACTACATCTACATCAAGATCAAGGTTACCTTCAGGCCTTTTACCCGGATATATCTGTCCTTTTGCCCTGATAGGATAGTGGGTGCTGAAATTACCCTGGTAGATTACATCAAGATTAATATCGAGTGCTGAAATAGCCTGGTTCCATTTGCTATGTATGGTTGCATCACCCATCACCTCCTTGTTGAAGGCAAAGTCTTTTACTTCAACCTCTGCTTCTATCTGTTGTGTATGATAAATATCACGTAAAGTAATACCTCCGGTGAGTACTCCGTCGAAATCGATATTGTCAGTACTTATCAGGATGTCAACATTTGAAATATCAAGATTATCAAAGTGCAATGTAAGAACATCCTCGGGATTCTCAGATATCTTCCCTGATAAGCGTAGCTTTTGTGTACTGCTGAAGATCTCCATATTATCAACAAAAACAGAAGTGGAATCAATAATCAGATCCTCGTTTTGTTTAGCTGACCATGCTTTATTGTTGATCATCACATCAAATTTATTAAAGCGACCATGTATTTTGGGGAAGTCACTAAAAGAGAGGTATCCGTTAATATGACCTGTGTTTATATCTTCAGGTACCACATCATCCCAGTCAAGATTAAACTTTACACTATCACCCTGCATAAAGGTTTTGAACACAAAGTTCTCCATACCCATGTTGGTCTCTGGTTTATTAACTGACTCGTTTAATATTATGGATGAAACACCTGTTATCAATTGCAGTGATGCACCTGTATTTTTGCCCCTGACATACCAGTTATTAAATCTGACACCCTTGAACAAAAATTCATCAGCTAGGCCGTTTAATACTATATTATTATTTTTTGAATCATAGCTTCCAAATATGGAGGCTTCTGATTTGAGTGACAGGTCAGGTACAAAGAGTTGACAGAGTGGTTCAATGTTCTTTAACTGGATTGAATATTCAAACATCTGATTCTTCTTAATGACCTGTTGTGCCATCGGTGTCAATTGCAATGACGGCATATATGAGCTGATGATGTTTGATAATGAATGATAAAAATCGGCAAAAGAGAATAGCCCATAAAAGGATGCATCCACAAAATCAGATTTTAATGCAAGCTTTTTAGTTTCTCTACTGATTTGTACCGTGTTCAATTCTACAGCCTTAATATAGTAATCCTTGCCATTTTCAGAGTAGGTTGTATGGTCGAAACGCAGGTACCCCATCAAATTATCTATATTTGAACCCGTAAAGTTGAGATCCATAGTAGTGGAGATTCGTGAACTGCTATCCCGTTCCCAAAGGTTAAGCCTGCTCAGGTATGCATCCTCCAGAGTAGCGGTACAATTTATCCTCGGAATACTATCGGAGAAATCAATGATTCCGGCAAAATCCAGATTAGCCAACTCGTCATTCATACACAGGTTGCCATTAAATAGACGGTTGATGAGTTGCCCGTTAATAGTTATTCCGTTAAACTCATTCTTTAATAGCACAACGCTTTCTATAACAGCATCTAACGACATGCTATTGTGCTTTGAATCCAGGATTTCACCGTTAATAGATGATGAGAAATCGATCTTACCTACTTTGCCCTGAACATCGAAAGTCTTGCCAAGATCCCATTGTTTCAGATTAAATTGACCTCCGTATTTTAATAACTTACCCCTTCCTGTTTGCAGGCTTAAATCAGTTTCAAGTTTGCCAATGCTGGTGGTAAAGTCGGCAGAGGACACAAAATCATAAAAGAAGCCGGTAAAATACCCTTTAACATCTACCAATCCTATGCGTTTAATTTCCTCAGGCAGGGTAAGTTTTTTCTCACCGGGTAGCCTGATATTGGTGAGATCATAATAATCAGTCGACAAATTTCTGACTTTAATATTCATAAAGGTCTCTTGAAAATTGGGAAGCCCGTCCATGGTTATATCTCCATCAAATGAAGAGCTATTACCAAATGACAGGTGAAATTGCCTTGCTTTAAGCGAAGAAATCTTGCCACGAATGGATCCATCAAAGTACAGCAGGTTCTCCATACCGGTCATACTGCTTATAAAAAATCTTAATTCATTCAGGTCAAGTGATGAAGGCCTGAAAAGTGCATCAATCCTTACGCTGTCAATAAAACTGTTAAAGGCTCTCAAATTCTTAAAAGAGAACTGCAAATCAGTCTGCAAATCACTTCCCTGGGTCATGATATGAAGATCACGGGCAATAATTTTAGTAGGGTAGATGGTCAAATTGCCGCTCAGGTTATGAAGTTGCAACCCTGACTTTTCATCTGCTGCAAGTTTTACGATACTTGCTTTGATGCTGTCGCCGGCGATGGCGATATTTTTCACATCAAGGTTAATACTTGAAATCAACAGGTGATTATAGTCCATTAATTTAAAGTAATGCGGTTTATGCTCATCGCTATACCTTAGCCTGGCACTACTCAAACTAACCCCCTTTAATTCAACAATCCAGGGCTTCGCTTTAGCGGTCGGGGCCTTTTTAGTGGTGAAATAGTTAACAATAAATGTATAATTGAAGGTACTGTCAGTGATATGTTTGAGTAAATTAATTTCAGCGTTATCCAAACTGACCTTGTCAATTTTGAGGTGTCTTCTTTTAATGTCAATTTTAGAAATATCAATTCTGACGGCTGAACTTTTTACCAGTGTGTGTTTATATTGATCTTCAATCAACAGGTCATCCAACACAACATCCATAAACCATGAGATATCGATGTTGCCAATGTGCACTTTCGTGTTCAGCTCTGTGGAGAGATAAGTAGTAGCCTTGCTTACAAGCCATGATTGTACGGTCGGACTTCTGAAAACAAGATACAGTCCGGTAATATTACCGGCAAAAGCCACCATCAGAAGAGCCAATATGTATAAGTACTTTTTAATAACTTTGCCCGTTTATATCAATAGACTATCAAAAACTGTGCAGTAACCTGCAAAAGTCCGAAATTTAGTCGTATTTTATCAATATTAACACAAAAATAGCTAATAGAGCGCCTTATTCAATAAAATATTTTAATGATGTCACTATATATACTCGGTATAGAATCTTCATGTGATGATACTTCGGCAGCAGTATTAAGGGAAACTACCTTATGTTCAAATGTTACAGCCAACCAGGATGTGCATACTGCCTTTGGAGGAGTGGTACCTGAACTGGCTTCCAGGGCACATCAGCAAAATATTATACCAGTTGTTGATACTGCTCTTAAGAAGGCCGGTATCACAAAAGAACAGTTGTCGGCTGTGGCATTTACAAGAGGCCCCGGATTGTTGGGTTCCTTACTGGTGGGTACTTCTTTTGCCAAGTCGTTTGCCTATGCATTGCAGATACCCCTGGTTGAAATTAATCATATGGAAGCACACGTACTTGCCCATTTCGTTATGGATGAAGCAAAGCCGAAAGATGTACCCGGCTTCCCTTTCCTCTGTCTTACCGTGTCAGGCGGACATACACAAATTGTGCAAGTAAATGACTATTTCTCTATGGAAGTGCTTGGGCGAACTATTGATGATGCTGCAGGTGAAGCATTTGATAAAGCTGCTAAGATATTAGGTTTGCCATACCCCGGCGGGCCATTCATTGATAAATATGCAAAAGAGGGGAACCCTGCCGCATTTAAATTCTCCAAACCCAATATTAGCGGGCTGGATTATAGCTTCAGCGGTCTGAAGACTTCCTTCCTTTATTTTGTTCGTGACCGACTTAGGGAAGATGAGAATTTTATTCAAAACAACATGGCTGATTTGAGCGCATCCATACAGCATGCAATAGTTGAATCCTTAATGAAGAAATTGGTTATGGCAGTAAAACAAACAGGAATTAAGGAGGTAGCTATTGCCGGCGGGGTATCAGCTAATTCAGGATTGCGCACAGCGTTACTCAGTATGCAGAGTAAAGGATGGAAAGTTTTTATTCCTGATTTCCAATATACCACCGACAATGCCGCTATGATTGCTGTTGCAGGTTACTTTAAATATCTCAGGAAAGAATTTGCCGACTTGTCGGCTGCTCCATACTCAAGATAGATTATTCTAGCTCAGTATAGATCAAGATAGATCAGTCTAGCTCACCATAGCTCATCATCAATCGGATGAATTAAGATGAGATGGGTACTTCCTTGACAGGCAGGTTTAGTAAGGATGTAGCCGCAAAGCCGATAAAACGAGTATCACTGATTGGATTCAGCATCAGAGTATTTATTAAAGCTTCAGGAAATAAAGATTGATTGCTTTTAAGTAAGGGCTTTAGTCAGGAAGAACGCGCTGATAAAGCCAAGCGCAGTGATCAGCCCTGATAAAACGTGCGCATCTTCAAAAGCTTCCGGGATCATGGTATCCGCTATCATAGCAAGTATGGCGCCAGCAGCAACAGCGGTACTGGCAGCAACATAAGCCGGAGCAACATTCCTGAAAAGGGCATAGCCGGCAAATGCTGAAATCCCTGATACCAGGGTAATGATTCCCCAAACCCCAAATATATAAATTGCTTTTCTTCCTGATCTTTTCATTCCTATGGCACTGGATAAGCCTTCGGGAATGTTTGACAGAAATATAGCCACTAGAGCCACCAGACTAATGGTACCACCCTTTAGTAAACTTAATCCCAAAACAATCGACTCAGGTATGCCATCAAGTAAGGCGCCGGCAGCAAGAGCGAGCCCGGTGGTTTCGTTTTTTTTAGGGTGAATGGTTCCTGATCGTTTCCGGTGCCTGGCACCTTTCAGGGTTAGCAGAAAATTAATACCTGTGAATAATGAAGCACCTGAAATAAACCCTAAGGCAGCAGGAACAATACCGCTCATTTTGTAAGCTTCATCCATTAAATCAAAGGCAAGTGCTGATATGAGTACTCCACTGCCAAATGCCATGATGGAAGCTACTATTTTTTTAGGAACCTTTAAAAAGTATCCTGCTGCTGCACCGATAAGCAGCGCGCTACCTGCTATTAATCCCCATAAACCTGCCTGCGCGTTTAATGGTATCATTCCATATGATTCTAAATTTCCATTACTGCTAAAATAATGATAAAGATATG
>Ga0172378_10003917_pt1 | contig 14001 bp, 15 predicted proteins | sample GrowelOW332metaG_FD_119755 | JGI IMG/M metagenome (GOLD analysis project Ga0172378, IMG submission 119755) | Groundwater microbial communities from an aquifer near a municipal landfill in Southern Ontario, Canada - Pumphouse #3_1 metaG | ecosystem: Environmental > Aquatic > Deep subsurface >... | reverse complement strand
TATCAAATCGTTCAGTATATTCTGCAAACAGACCTTCTTCAGTTTTTTCTAATTGCTCAATCTGAACTCTGTTAATAGCACGTATATTCATAATGTACCCATCTTTAGAACTTTGGACATCACCAAATTCCATTAAGACCCCTACCAAATAAAAGTCCTCTATTTCTGCTGTTTCAAAATTGACTTTCCCTTTGGTTGTCAGTCCAATTGCTACATTGCTATCATTCGTTAATAATTTTTTAACCGTATCCCCAATTTGATTATTAATAAAAATTTTGTTGGATATTCCCGGAAAAATAACCGTTTCTGTAATTGGGATAATCGGTGCTTTTTTATATGTATAATCCATTTTTTCACTTCCTTTTTATAATTTGTTCAATAGTTTAATTAATTGAAGCATTTCTTCTTCACTTAGTTTACTGGCTGTATAATTTAAAAATTTTGTACAAATTATATCTTCTTTCCTAGCTAACTTTTTACCTCTTTCAGTCAGTCTAATGTAACTTACTCTTCGATCTGCTTCCGACCTTTCTTTATAAACACATTTCATATCGATAAAACGATTGATTGTTTGTGTTATTGTCGGTTTAGAATTTTGAGTTAAACAGGCTAATTTGCTAAAAGTCATACTTAAATCCGAATCGATAATTTGCAAATATTCAATTTGATGTGCTGTAATATTTTTACAATCATAATTAACATCCACATTTTTACTTAATGTTATGCTTAAATTAATTAGTTTTTTATAAGCTTCAAATAATTCTTCATACACAGAAAAACTCCTTATAAATAATTAGTTAGTTTTTTACTAACTAATTAAAGTATACCCCTAAACTCCGTTTTTGTCAAGAATCATTGTAAAAATTAAGGCTTATTACAGTTACATATTCAAACATTTCTATGAATATTAAAATGCACCTTTAAAATTGGATAATCAAACCAACCTTAAAGGTGCATTTTAATATAAATCATTTTTTATATTTTTAAAGCGTTTATCGAATGACATGGTTATGAATGTCTTGCATCCTAATATCTGTTTGTGCAATGGTATCTGCACATTCTTTAAGTGCTTCCGATGTCGATTGTGGTACTTGTTTACTTTTCGCCTTATACCGCAATTGATGCTCTAAACTAGCCCAAAAATCCATGGCAATTGTTCGAATTTGAACTTCAACTTTAACAAATTCTTTGTGATCCGAAAAAAATACCGGTACTTTAATAATTAGATGTAAACTCCGATATCCATTCGGCTTTGGATTCTTAATATAGTCTGTGATCCGAATAACCTTAATGTCATCTTGTGCTTCTAACATACTTTTAACGGTGTAAATATCTTCGATATAAGGACAAATAATCCGGATTCCTGCAATATCATCTAACTTTTGTCTTGCAGATTCTAAGTTTATTTCAAATCCTTTTCGAATTAATTTATCAACTGTACTTTTAGGTGTTTTAACTCTATTTTTTAAATTATGAATTGGATTTCTCTCATGAATACTTTGAAATTCATTATTTAATATTTCCAATTTTGTACTAATTTCTTTAATCGCCGCATGATATATATAAGAAACATCATATAATTCTTTAATGATTTTACTATTTTGCGTAGCAATCAAATGTTCATTATTTATTTGCATCATGTACTCTTTGTCTATCGGCATCTCTAAACTTTGATTTAGCGCATTTAAACACATCGTCTTATTCCTCTACTAATCTTAATATTTCTTTTAATACTAGTATACCTTACTTTTCTTAAATCTTCATGAAATTTGATACTTATTTAACAACGTTTTGCGGATTTCCTTCAAGCCAACACCGAACATTATCAAAAACAATCAATGCGCGTTGATATAAGGATTCCTTTGTTGCATAAGCTATATGAGGTGTCAAAACGGTATTTGGTGCTTTTAATAAAGGATGACCCTGATTTAAAGGTTCTTCTTGTTCGAAAACATCAAGACCAACGCCCCCAATTTCATTTTCTTGCAATGCTTTAACTAAAGCCTGCGTATCAACGATATTTCCTCTTGCTGTATTAATTAAAATACTGTTTTTTTTCATCATTTTAAATTCAGTTTCTCCTAAAAGATGTTCTGTATCTTTGGAAGCTGGAAGATGTAAGGTAATAATATCAGCTTCTTTTAACAATTGTTCTAAAGAAACATATTTTACACCCAATTCAATAAGATTTTGTTTTTGAGTACGACTATATGCTAAAATTTCACACCCAAACGCATGAGCAATACTGGCTACTTTTTGACCAATTCTGCCTGTTCCAATAATGCCTAGTTTTTTGCCATAAAGTTCTGTACCAACTGTACCAGCAACCGCCGTCCCTAATCGCATTTTTCTGTCACACTCATTAATCTGCCTTAAAATTTGTATCATTAAACCAAAACTTAATTCCGCCACTGCATTGGTAGAATAGCCTGCCGCATTGCAAATCATAATATTCCGCTCTTTACAACAATTGACATCAACGTGATCAACCCCTGTAAAGGCAATATCAATTAGTTTCAAATTTGGACACGCTTCAATAACTTCTCGACTAAGTGGTTGATTTGCAAGAATGATCACGTCTGCATCATCAATCCGTTGAATCAGCAATTCATCGCTTTGTACACGATCTTTAAACGTTAGTATTTCATGCCCATCTGCTTTTAGTAACATACATAGTGCTTGTAAAGCATCTGTTGTAATTCCTAAAGGTTCTGTAATCACTATTTTCATCTCAAATTCCTTCTTTCATAAAAGCTTCTTCTATTATACCCTATTCATAGTGCTTTGAAAAGACATAAAAAATTTATTAAGTTTTTTGATCTAAAACATTCTTAATTTGCTCAAATGAATAGCCTTTGCCATAAAGATTGCGCTTGAGTCGTTCTTTTAATTCCCAACCTTGATATCCTTTTCGAGATTGCAACGCATAATAATGTTTAAAATCCTTTTCTAATGCGTCGTTAATCGTATCCGCATCCTCTTCTTCAATCTCTTCTTTAAATAATTGTAAAGCTTCATTAATGACTTCGAATTCAAAACCCTTCCGCATTAAAAAAGTATTTATTTTTTCTTTTCTTTTGCGTACCGGTAATTTCTTGTATTTTGGAATGACTTTTTGCATTTGTTTATTAACACATTTTTTTTCATTTTCTATTGTGAATAACTGATAAAATTGATTTAAACAGGCTTTATTGATTCTTTTGTTTTTTAAATCTTGCAAAACATGCATTCGACCATATGCTTTTCCATTTTGATTTACTTGGTAATAATTGTTTAAATATTTAAAATCGTCAATATAATGATAGTATTTTAATTTAGTCAGCACTTCTTCTATAACGTTTTCACGATATTCTTTTTTCTCTAAATATTTTCGGACTTCATACTCCGTTCTATCTTTATAACTGATATATTGTAGACTTTGATCAAAAGCATTTTTTTCTTTCATAATATCTCCAAAAAATAAAACCGCCAATTGGCGGTTTTTAATTAATTATCTATTTTGCTTGTGCTAAATCGACATCATTATTCATTTTATACATAATATCAGCACATTCAAAAGCATTTAAATCTGCTTTTGCATGAACAGGTTTTATTTGAATATTACCATCGATCTGAACATCGGATGTACCTTCTTTGATTTCAAGTTTTTGTTCAAGTTCTGCAACAGCTTCATTATAAGTTTCTATATTTTCAACACAACCAATTGCATTGCCATTATATTGAATTTCATAAGATGTAAAACTTGAATGTATTAATGCAGTACCGCCCATAATTAAAAGTATACTGATAATAATCATTGCTGCCTTTAACGTTATGATTTGCTTGCCTGCTTTATGATTAATTTTAGTACATTGATCTTCTAATCTGTTTAATATTGTACTCATTCATTTCCCCCTTTGTTTTAAATAGAATATGGATATATTTTAGCACATTCTTTTACAACTTTCAACTTTTTGTATTGTTTTTCGTTACATTTTAGATAAAATTAAGGAAAAAGGAATTTAAAAGTCCTTGTAATCTTTTACTATAGGCTAATCACAATTTCTTTTCCGGATTGTTTATACTGTCTATAATCTATTTCAACCATATTAAACATTTTTTTTGCGGCAATTGTTGTATCACTTTTGGGATACTTGTCTTCTAAATAAACGATATGTCGAATTCCCGATTGGATAATTGCTTTAGCACATTCATTACATGGGAAAAGGGTCACATATAAAGTACTATCTTTTAGGGAAGTTCCACCACTATTTAATATTGCATTAAGCTCTGCATGACATACATAAGGATATTTTGTATTCAGAAAATCTCCCTCTCTTGACCATTCCATTTCATTATCATCAATCCCAATGGGCATCCCATTATAGCCCATTGTTAAAATTTTGTGTTCATCATTAACGATACAAGCACCCACCTGTGTGCTTGGATCTTTACTCCGTTTTGCACTAAGAAGCGCTATTCCCATAAAGTAGGCATCCCATGTAATATAATCTTTTCGTTTTTCTATCATTTTATCACCCTAATCTAAATTTGAAATTGCTTGACCATACTGTTACGTTTTTATTTTTTCATAGATTACTCTAATTACTTGTTTTATTATACGCTAATTTAGGGATATTTGTCAAGCTATGCCTTGCAATAACGGCTTAAATAGGTTATAATTAAAATAAATTATTTATTCGGAGGAAATTAATGAGTTATAAAGAAGAATTTATCGACTTTATGGTTCGTTCCGGCGTCTTAACCTTTGGCGATTTTACGACAAAAAGTGGTCGTAAAACGCCTTATTTTGTCAATACCGGAAACTATAAAACAGCTTATCAAATCGCAACACTTGGGCATTATTATGCTGCCTGTATTATTGAAAATATCAAAGGAATCGATTTTATGTATGGCCCTGCTTATAAAGGCATCCCTTTAGTCATCACTTCTGCAATCGCATTGTATAATGACTATCAAAAAGATATTCCTTATTGTTTTAATCGAAAAGAAGCGAAAAACCATGGTGAAGGTGGCCATCTTATTGGCTATCATCCTCAAGATGGTGAAAAAGCCCTCATTATTGAAGATGTTATTACAGCGGGCTCTTCTATTCGTGAAAGCGTTCCTTTGCTCAAATTGATTGCCAATGTTAATATTAATGCTTTAGTCATCTCCGTTGATCGCATGGAAAAAGGCTTAAATGGTATCACTGCTATCCATGAGATAAAAGAAACATTTGGCATCACAACATATTCTATTGTTACGGTTAAAGAAATTATTGACTATTTACATAACCATGAAATAGATGGCAAAATTTATATTGATGATGCGATGCGAAGCCGTATGGAAGAACATCTTGAAAAATATGGAGAGTAAAATGAAATTATACAATAGTTTAACCCATAAAAAAGAAGAACTTATTCCTATTGAAAAGGGGAAAATCCGGTTCTATTCTTGTGGTCCAACCGTTTATAATTATTTTCATATCGGAAATGCAAGACCTTTTATTGTCTTTGATGTTTTACGTCGTTATTTAGAATACCGAGGTTATGATGTTAAATTCGTCCAAAATTTTACCGATGTTGATGATAAAATTATTAACAAAAGTCAAGCGGAAGGCGTTACACCAAAAGAACTCAGTGAAAAATACATCAAAGAATATTTTATTGATGCCGATGCTTTAGGCATTCACCGCGCAGATGTCCATCCTAAAGTGAGTGAACACATTCCTGAAATCATTGAAATGATTCAAAAGCTTGTAAACAAAGGCTATGCTTATAATGTCAATGGTAATGTCTACTATGAAGTTGAAAAATTCAAATCCTACGGCAAGCTCTCTGGACAAAACGTTGAAGATTTAAAATCCGGTGCTCGTATCGAAATTAATGATGAAAAACGGAGCCCTCTTGATTTTTCCCTTTGGAAAAAGAAAAAAGACGGCGAACCTTTTTGGGAAAGTCCTTGGGGTGAAGGTCGTCCTGGATGGCACATTGAGTGCTCTGCAATGAGTCGAAAACATTTAGGTGAAACCATTGATATTCATGGTGGTGGTAAAGATTTGATTTTCCCACATCATGAAAATGAAATCGCGCAATCAGAGGGTTCCTCTGGCAAAACTTTTTCAAATTATTGGGTTCATAATGGTTATATCAATATCAATAATGAAAAAATGTCAAAATCAAAAGGCAACTTTTTTACTGTTCGTGATATTGCTAAACACTATGACTTAGAAGTTGTTCGCATGTTTATCCTCATGGCACATTACCGCAGTCCAATTAACTTTTCTGATGAACTTCTTGAATCAGCTAAAAATGCTTTAGACCGTTTATATAATGCAAAATTTCAGATGCAATTTTTACTTGAAAAAGCACAAAAAACCGTTCTTTCAGATGCTGAAAAAGAATGGACTGATCAACTTGAATCCTATCGAAAAGCCTATAATGCTGCAATGGATGATGATTTAAATACAGCAGATGGTATTGCCATCATTTTTGAACTCGTTAGAAATATTAATACCTTTTTGAATAAAGAGTCCTCTTCAGAGGCCATTGAAAGTGCTTTAGCTTTATTTAAAGATTTAACAGATGTTTTAGGCATCGTTATTAAAAACAAAGAAACAACGCTTGAAGAAACAATTGAAACCCTTATTGCAGAACGTCAAAAAGCACGGAAAGATAAAGATTTTCAACGTGCTGACGAAATCCGTGACGAGCTTCTGTCACAAGGAATTGTTTTAGAAGATACACGAGAAGGCGTCAAATGGAAAAGAGCATAAAAAGCAACCTTCACTACCAATATAAACTGACCGATTTAAAAGCAATGAACCCTGTCACCTTAGCTTTTATTGGTGATTCTGTTTTTAGTGATTATATTCGGCGTTATCTTTTAGCAACTGGTATTCAAAACGTTAACCATCTTACCAAAAAAAGTATCTTTTTTGTCAACGCGAGTGGACAGGCAACAGCTGTTCTCGCATTACAACCGTTACTTTCTGATGAAGAAAATGATCTTGTAAGAAGAGGCCGTAATTCACATTCTCATGTGCCTAAAAATGCAAAAGCCATTGATTACCGCTATGCAACAGGCTTTGAAGCGCTTCTAGGCTATCTTTCTTTATCTGGTCAAACAGAACGTCTTGAATTTCTGATTAGTCAAGGCATTCAAATCATTGAAGAAAAATTTCATCAACCCAAAAAATAAAAAAAGACTCATGGTGTTTTTGTCTGTTTAAAGAATTAAACAGACAAAAACCATGGGTCTTTTTTGTATTGTCAATTTTTATTTTTGGTAAGCATTATAGATTTCTTCTAAATTATCTTTTGAAAGAGTTTCCATAATATATTGTGCATATTCTTCGCCTGTTGCACCAGTAGGTCTTCCTGTAAGCTCTAATTTCTTTTCATAAGTCCCACAAATATCAAGTGCCATTTGAAGTTTTTTAGCTTCTCCAGTATACCCAATATGATCTAAAAGCATCCCTGCTGCGCGGATAATAGAACAAGGATCAGCATATTGTGCACGCCCTTCTTGAACCATTCTAGGCGCTGAACCATGAATCGCTTCAAACATCGAATAATGTTTTCCAATATTAGCTGAACCTGCTGTCCCAACGCCACCTTGGAATTCTGCTGCTTCATCTGTAATAATATCACCATATAAATTAGGTAAAACAACCACCTTAAATTGACTCCGGCGTCTTGGATCAACCAATTTTGCCGTCATGATATCAATGTACCAATCATCCATTTCTACTTCTGGATATTCTTTTGCGATGGCTTTAGCCGTATCTAAAAATTTACCATCGGTTGTTTTAATAACATTGGCTTTTGTAACCACGGTTACCTTGTTTTTCCCAGATTTTCGTGCATATTCAAAAGCAGCACGAATGATGCGATCGGATCCTTCTTGGGTTGTAACAACAAAATCCATTGCTAAATCGGCATTAACATGAACACCCTTACTTCCAACAGCATAACCACCTTCTGTATTTTCTCGATAGAACATCCAGTCAATATTTTGTTCTGGAACAGAAACCGGTCTTACATTCGCAAAAAGGTCTAATTCACGACGCATAGCAACATTCGCTGATTCAATATTAGGCCATTCATCGCCTTCTCTTGGCGTGGTTGTTGGTCCTTTTAAGATAACATCACATGTTTTTAATTCTTTTAAGACATCATCTGGAATTGCTTGATTGCATGCGGCTCTATTTTCAATTGTTAAACCATCAATTACTTTAATTTCAACTTTGTGTTTTTTTGTTTCTTCTGCAAGTAAAAATTCTAAAATGCGTTGTGCATGTGCTGTAATATAAGGACCAATGCCATCTCCCCCAACGACACCGATCACAATTTTTTCTTTTTTCGAAAAATCTGTAAAACTTTTTTCTTCTTTCATTCTTTCAATACGTTCGAATTGTTCTTCAATAATTTTACCAAATTTTTCTTTTGCGACTTCGATTTCTTGTAATTTTGCTTTTTCCATTTATGATCTCCTTAATTATAATTGCATACATTTATTGATTTATTTTTAACGGGCAAAATAGATTTAAACAATTCTGTTGTTGCAACGGCTTTATCAACAATACTAACCACCCAACTTTCAGCATATTTAGGTGGAACAACCGTCACTGGAAACATATGTTTAACAATCATATCTGCTTCTTTATTATTAATATTAAAATATTTTTCTGCATTATCTAACGCGACCTTTGGGTGTTTAAAGGCATGCATTTCCATAAATCGTTCCCAAATTGTACCCCCTGTTTTATCGGAAGTACGCCAATCGTATAGAAAAAAATCATGAAGAAAAGCGCCTTTAGCGGTTGATTCTGCATCTAAGTTCATCTTTCGTGCAATAACGTAAGAATAATAAGCAACAGCCATTGAATGATCAAAAACTGAATTATCATGCCCATGATGTGCAAAACTTTTCATTTTTATAAATTTTGGATGTTCCATCATGTCACCAATAATATTCATAAAATCTACCGTATAGTCTGTTCTTCTCATCTGGTATTAACCCTCGATTTCAATTTAATACCTTTAGTATAAACATTTTAGTTTAAAATAACATTAAATTCAAAATCTATACGTTTTCATTCAATTAACTTTTGTTATTACTAAAGATAAGGACAGCGTAAACGTTGCCCTTATCTGCTTTTTAAAGCAAACCTTAATGATTAATCTTTCCATTTTATCAAAATTTTTATTTACAGGCTGCTATATCTGTACGATATTGTACCCCTTCAAATTTAATTTTATCAATTTGGTCATATACTTTTTTGCGTGCGTCTTCTCTCGTAGACGCTAACGCAGAAACGCAAAGGACACGTCCCCCATTGGTAACCAGTTTACCGTCTTGATCTGTTGTTCCTGCATGAAATACTTGACACCCTTTGACTTGATCAATTCCTGTAATTTCATAGCCCTTTTGATACTTTTCTGGATAGCCGCCAGAAGCTAAAACAACCGTTACAGCTGCTTCTTTTTTCCAACCAATTGGGCATGTGTCTAATTGACCTTTAACACACGCTTCCATAATATCCACAAGATCGGTATCGAGACGCATAAGAATACTTTGTGTTTCAGGATCGCCAAAACGTACATTGAATTCTAAAACTTTTGGAATGCCTTCTTTGATCATCAATCCAATAAAGAGAATACCTTTATAATCCATATGATCTTTTTTAAAACCTGCCATAATTGGATCTAAAATAGTTTTTCTAATCTTTTGATTTAAATGGTCATCTTCAAAAAGGATATTAGGTGAATAAGTTCCCATTCCACCTGTATTTAAACCTTTATCTCCGTCGTAGGCACGTTTATAATCTTGTGCAGATTCCATTGGCACAATGGTTTCTCCATCAACAAAACACAGCATAGATGCTTCTTGTCCCGTCAAAAACTCTTCAATCACAACTTTTTCGCCAGCTTTTCCAAAAGCTTTATCTTCCATTAATAATTTAACGGCGTCTTTTGCTTCTGCTGCATTTTCTACAATCAAGACACCTTTGCCGGCTGCAAGGCCATCTGCTTTTAATACCATTGGATATCCAAACAAACCTAACTCTTGAAGTAATGTTTCTGATTTTGTATATTCCTTATAGGCTGCTGTTGGAATTTGATGACGTTCTAAAAATTTTTTTGTAAAAACTTTACTGCCTTCAAATTGTGAACATTCACCATTAGGGGCAAATACACTGAGATTTTCTTTAGAAAATGCATCGGCAATTCCCATAACAAGAGGCACTTCTGGACCAACAACGGTTAAATCGATCGCATGATCCTTAGCAAATTTTACACATCCTTCAATGTTTTCTACTGAAAGATCTACACATTCTGCAAGATTTTTAATCCCCGCATTACCAGGAGCACAATAAATTTTTTCAACACGTGGACTTTGTGCTATTTTCCAAATTAAAGCATGTTCTCTCCCACCACTTCCAATTACTAAAATTTTCATTTTATCCTCACTTAACTGTGTTTGAAATGGCGCATGCCAGTAAATACCATCGCCATATTATGATCATTACAAGCCTTTATGGAGTCTTCATCGCGAATAGATCCACCTGGTTGAATAATCGCTGTAATACCTGCTTCAGCTGCTGCTTTGACACAATCATCAAACGGGAAAAAAGCATCTGAAGCCATGACTGATCCTTCTACACGTGATCCGCCATGTTCAATACAGCTTTCTAATGGCCAGATACGATTGACTTGTCCTGGACCGTTTGAAACCATACACAAATCTTTGGCTAACGAAATGCCATTGGATTTGGTGATTTTAACCGCCTGCCATGCAAATAGAAGATCTTCCATTTCTTTTTCAGTTGGTTTACGTTTTGTTACAACCTCTAGTTTTGCATAAGTACCCATATCACGTTCTTGAACAAGCAAGCCGCCCATCACTTTCTTTGTTTCAATACTTGGTTCATTATGTAAAATATCTTCTAATACTAAAACTCTTAAATTTGGTTTTGTTTTGAAAAGTTTTAAAGCTTCTTTGGTATAAGAAGGGGCAACAACCACTTCTAAAAAGATTTTAACCATTTGTTCTGCTGTAGCAGCATCAATTTCTTCATTTGAGACAACAATCCCACCATAAATAGAGGTTGGATCTGCTGCATATGCTTTTGCATATGCTTCAGAAATGGTTTGATCACTTGCAATACCGCAAGGGTTTGCATGCTTAACAGCAACAATGGTCGGCATTGTTGTATAGCCTTTTAAAACTTCCAAAGCACCATTGGTATCATTAATATTGTTGTAAGATAAAGCTTTTCCCTGTAATTGTTTGGCAGCAGGCAAGGCTCCTTTAAATTGACCAATTTCTTTATAAAACGCGGCTTTTTGATGTGGATTTTCACCATAACGTAAATCTTGCACTTTTTCATATGTAAAAGTAACCGTATCTTGCATTACATCCATATTTTTTTGTTGACGTAAATAGTCTGAAATCATTGCATCATAAGATGCCGTCGTTTCAAAAACTTTTAAAGCCAGACGATAACGTGTGTCATATTGTGTTTGGCCTGCTTCTTTTAATTCGTCTAATACAGTTACATAATCGCAAGGATCAACCACAACGGTCACATCGTTAAAGTTTTTAGCAGCAGAACGTAACATGGTTGGACCACCAATATCAATATTTTCAATACATTCTTCAAATTTAACATTTTCTTTTAAAATTGTATTTTTGAAAGGATAAAGATTGATGACAACTAAATCAATGGGCTCAATACCCAATTCTTTCATCTGTTTCTGATGATTTTTATTATCTCTAACCGCTAAAATTCCACCATGAATTTTTGGATGAAGTGTTTTAACCCGTCCATCAAAGCATTCTGGAAATTCCGTCACATCGGATACATCTGTAACAGGAACACCGGCTTCTCTAAATGCTTTTGCAGTCCCACCTGTGGATAAAATGTCACATCCTAATGCAACGAGTTCTTGACCAAACTCCACAATTCCTGTTTTATCAGAAACACTAATTAATGCTCGCATATTTCCTCCCTATTCTTTAACACATACTTTTCTTCCACTAACGCTTATTTTATCTTGACAATATTTTTTAATGACTTCTGGTAAAAGCTTATGCTCATAAACTAACACTTTTTTTTGTAAACTTTCTGGGGTATCATCGTCAGCAACGGCTACACTCTTTTGAGCAATAATAGGACCATCATCGGCTTGTGCATTCACAAAATGAACGGTAACTCCCGTTATTTTAGCCCCATAATGAATCACCGCTTCATGTACATGGATGCCATAATATCCCTTTCCACAGAAAGATGGAATTAAGGCTGGATGAATATTAATGATTTTATTTTCAAAAGCATTAACAAAGGCTTCTGGAATGATCCGCATATAGCCTGCAAGAACAACCAAATCAACTTGTTTGTCCTTTAAAATTTTAATCATTTCCGCATCGGGATCTTGATAACTTTCTGCCGTAATCGCCATCGCTTCAATCCCAGCTTTCTTTGCGCGTTCAAGCGCATAAGCTTTTTCATTATTAGAAAGGACAATCGCAATTTCACCAAATTGATGATGAATTTGATCAATAATAGCCTGTAAATTACTGCCCCCACCAGAAACTAATACTCCAATTTTTTTTAGCATAGGTTTATTTTATTTTCACCTTTCGTAATGGATCCTAAAATAACTGGTGCTTCCCCATTTTCCTGTAGGAGTGCTATAATCGCATCCGCATCTTTAGGATCAACCGCCATAACAAGTCCAATCCCCATATTGAAAGTAGAATACATGGCTTCTTTTTCAATCTTTCCAGTTTTTGCAATAAAATCAAAAATAGGAAGAGATTTAATATTTTCTGTCGTCACTTGTGCACAAAGACCATCTGGAATCATTCTTGGAATGTTTTCATAAAAACCGCCTCCAGTAACATGTGACATGCCTTTGATCGTAAAGGCATCTAAAATAGGTTGAATGGCTTTTACATAAATTTTTGTTGGGGTTAAAAGGGTCTCTCCGATTGTACCACCTAATGATTCAACATAGGTATTTGCATCTAATTTTGCGTCTTTAAAAATAACTTTTCTAACAAGTGAAAAGCCATTCGAATGAACCCCTGATGAGGGTAATCCAATCAGTACATCATTTTCAGTAATGGTTTGACCCGTAATAATCTTTTCTTTTTCAACAACGCCGACAGCAAAACCTGCCAAATCGTAGTCATTTTCATCATACATATCTGGCATTTCAGCTGTTTCTCCACCAATTAAAGCCATTTCGCCTTGGACACATCCTTCAGATACCCCATGGACAATAGCGGCAATTTTTTTTGGATAATTTTTACCACACGCAATATAATCTAAAAAGAATAGTGGCTTAGCCCCTTGACAAAGAATATCATTAACACACATCGCAACAACATCAATGCCGATCGTATCATGTTGGTCCATCATAAAAGCAAGCATTAATTTTGTTCCAACACCGTCTGTTCCAGACACAAGGCAAGGCTGTTTATAGCCTTGCGGTAATTCTATTAAGCCACCAAAACCACCGAGTTGAGACAAAACATATTCATTAAACGTTCTTTTGACATCATTTTTAATCAGTTTTACTGATTCATATCCAGCCTCTACATCTACACCCGCTGATTTATATACATCTATATTTGCCATTTTTTCTCCTTACATTTGGTCTTCTGTTAATTTTGGAACTTCCATAGGATAGTCTCCATCAAAACAAGCTCTACAATATTCGTCTGTTCCACCAACAGATTGATTCAAGCCATCTAATGATAAATAAGCTAAACTATCTGCCCCTAAAAATTCACAAATTTCATCAACCGTATGATTTGCACCAATTAAATATTTACGATAGGGTGTATCAATCCCAAAATGACAAGTATGTTTAACGGGTGGGCTACTGATTCTAAAATGAATTTCTTTAGCGCCCCCTCGACGGAGAATATCGATCAATCTTTTTGCAGTTGTTCCTCTTACAATAGAGTCATCAATCATAATAACCCGTTTATCTTTAATGGTAT
>Ga0172378_10003913_pt1 | contig 14007 bp, 10 predicted proteins | sample GrowelOW332metaG_FD_119755 | JGI IMG/M metagenome (GOLD analysis project Ga0172378, IMG submission 119755) | Groundwater microbial communities from an aquifer near a municipal landfill in Southern Ontario, Canada - Pumphouse #3_1 metaG | ecosystem: Environmental > Aquatic > Deep subsurface >... | reverse complement strand
GCGGCCGTTTCCCGTATGGTTTGCGTCATCTGCCGCCATTTAGCTATCGGTTGGGCCTTATTGTTGGGCGTAGTCGGCGTATTCAGAATGGAGCCGACGTGATGATTGAATATCGCATCTTCCAACTTGGCCTGGTCCACCGGATTATCGGCATCCTGGCCGTTGACCACCGAAACCACGCTAAAGTCGATCTGCGTCATCTGCCCGACTTTTTCTTCCAAGGTCATTTGCGCCAGCAATGCCTGGACTTGCTTTTCAATGGCCTCGTTTGCTTCTTGTGCACTCACGCTGGACTCCAACACGGCGAAAAGGGGGAAAATCAATAAATATGTTTTTAGTTTCAAGGTTCTATGCTTAGGTTTTACAAGTAATACTCACTCAAACGATCTGTAAGCTCATCCGGTTTAAGCGGTTGGAAACCCTCGCCGGTTTACGGCCAAGGGTATTGTTTTTCAATACCGAAACGGCATCCGAATCGGCGATTTTACGGATGAAAACATGCCTGCGTGCAATTTTTTAATGGCCAGAAAATCATCACGCTTTTAGGTCTGGCTTATTGTATGGCCTCCAGTTCGTCCCAGCGCTGATACGCTTGGGCCAGCTCTGCTTCGGCAGATTTCAATTGTTCCAGCGTTACGGCCACCGCTTCCGGGCTTTGTTTGTAAAACTCGGCACTATTGATGGTGGCGGTCAACTCGCCTTGCAGCGATTCCAGTTGTTCGATGCGTACCGGCAATTGCTCCAGTTCTCTTTGTTCCTTGAAGCTGAGCTTCTTGGCTGGCGTAGTTTTCGGCTTTTCTTTTTTCAGCGCCTGCTCGGCGATCTTGACCGCTTCGGCCTCGGCTTTTTTATTGCGTTCTGTTAGTGCGAACCAGTCGGCGTAACCGCCGATGTATTCCTCGACCCTGCCCTCGCCTTCGAACACCAGTACGCTGGTAACGACGTTATCCAGAAACTCCCGGTCATGGCTGACCAGCAGCAAAGTACCTTGATATTCGACCAGTTTTTCTTCCAGAATCTCCAGAGTCTCCAAATCCAGATCGTTGGTCGGTTCGTCCATCACGATCAGGTTGGCGGTTTTGGTAAACAAGCGCGCTAACAGCAGGCGATTTTTCTCGCCGCCGGACAGGCTTTTCACTGGCGAGCGAGCGCGAGCGGGGGCGAACAGGAAGTCGGCCAGATACGACATTACATGGCGCTTGCCGTCCGGCGTATCGACAAACTCGCCGCCATCGAGGACGCTGTCGGCTACCGAGAGTTCCGGATCGAGTTGCTCGCGCAATTGGTCGAAGTAAGCGATTTGCAGATTGGTGCCCAGCTCGATGGTGCCGGTGGTCGGTTGCAACTGCCCAAGCAATAATTTCAATAAGGTGGATTTACCGGCGCCGTTGTTACCGATCAGGCCGATCTTGTCGCCGCGTTCGATACGCAGCGAAAAATCCTGGATGATAGGCTTATCCTGATATTGAAAACTGACATCGATCGCCTCGATGACTTTCTTGCCGGAAGCCTCGCCTTTGTTCAAACTGAGTTTGGCGGTACCCTGGGTGTTGCGGCGTTCGGAGCGTTCGTCGCGCAACCTTTTCAAGGCTCTGACCCGGCCTTCGTTACGGGTGCGTCTAGCCTTGACACCCTGCCGGATCCAGGCTTCTTCCTTAGCCAGCTTCTTGTCGAATTCGGCATTTTGATTGGCTTCGTCTTCCAAGGCCGCCGCCTTGCGCGCCAGATAATCCTGATAATTGCCGGCCCAGGAAGTCAACTGGCCGCGGTCCAGATCGATGATCCGCGTCGCCAGTTTTTGCAGAAAAGCCCGGTCGTGGGTGACGAACATCACCGCGCCCTGGAAAGCCAGAATCTGCTCTTCCAGCCAGGCAATGCTTTCGAAATCCAGATGGTTGGTCGGTTCGTCCAGCAATAACACTTCCGGCTCGATCACCAAGGCCCGCGCCAAGGCCACTCGCCGTTTCCAGCCGCCCGACAGGCTACCAACCTTCACATCGGCCGGCAATTGCAGTTTGCTCAATATCGCTTCGACCCGGGTTTGAAACTCCCAGCCGTTGTCGGCTTCCAGCTTATGTTGCACGTCGCCCAAGGCTTGCAAGGACTGTTCGCTGCCGTCCATATGGCTCAACAATTCGTGATAGCGGGCGATCAAGCGGCCCAACTCACCCAGTCCGCCGGCCACTGCTTCGTAAATCGTGTCGTGTTCATCCAGATTGGGCGATTGCTCCAGCCAGGCTAAACGCAATTCCGGCTGTTTCCAAATCTCGCCGTGATCGGCATGAATATCGCCGGCGATAATTTTCATCAAGGTCGACTTACCCTCGCCATTACGACCGAGCAGGCCGACCCGCTCGCCGGCATCGAGCTGAAAAGCAGAATTATCGAGCAGTGCATGGGTGCCGAAGGCGATGGAAACATTGGTTAAGCGGATTAAAGGCATTTGTTTTGTAGGTAACGTCTAAGTAAGTCCAGCGCCAGCAAAGCAGCCTGGTTTTGTTTGTGTTTAAGGGTACCGTGGGCATTCAGCTGCGTCGCGACCACACCTTTGGGTGTTGCCACGGCATTATAAAGGACTAGCGGTTTATCCTTGTCCTGGTAATCGTTTGTGCTACTGCTGTAGAGCTGCACCAAGGCAAAATCGGTTTGCGATTGGGCTTTCAGTTGCTCGGCCCAGACTCTGGCGATTTGCAAACAATCACCGGCGCCCGGACCGGCTTGCCAAGAACCGGCCGTGCGTCCCCAGTCGAGATTGATTTCCACCCGAGTCAGCCAGTCGCGTCCCAAGCATTTAGCGGCTAACTGGCCCTGGCTGGCAGTTTCCAGCAGCGCCAGGGAATAGCGTTTTTCGCTCATCGCCGCAGCTACCACCTCCAGCAGATCGCCTTGTTTTTCATTTAAGCCGTCGATAGCAAACACATAATCGCCGATCCGCGCCGCGACATCAGCCACGCAAGCTTGTTTGCGCGCTTCCGGAAAACCGCTGGGAAATAACAGTTTGGTCTGCACCTCGTCCGGCGCGGCGCGAAAACCCAGTTGCACATCGTCCGGCAGTGGCATATCGTCCAGACTTTGCTGAATTGCCGATTCGCCGATGCCAATACTGCGTAAAGTGACCAGACCATCGGGCTGCAAAGGAAAATGTTGCTGCAATTGCTGTCGCACCAGCGCGTCGAACATCTGCTTCATTTCCGACGGTACGCCCGGCAGAAACACAAACCAGCAACGTTTGAATGGCAGCGCAAAACCGGGCGCGGTGCCGTAGGCGTTATCGATACGCAGCGAACTATGCGGCAGCATCGCTTGTTTGCGGTTAGCCGGCGGCATCATCCGATTGCGGCAGGCATAATACTGCTGGATATGAGCGAAAGCCTGCTCGTCGAATTGCAAAGGCAAACCGCTGGCAGCGCTGACCGCCTCGGCGGTGAGATCGTCAACGGTCGGCCCCAGGCCGCCGGTGCAGATACAGCAATCGGCACGTTCGGCGATTTCCGAGAACAGCGCAATCAAGTCATGCAGATTATCGCCCACCACCGTATGGCGTTTCAGCGTAAAACCCAGTTCGACCAGTTGTTGGGATAGCCAGGCGGCGTTGCTGTCCACGGTCTGCCCGCAAACGATTTCCTCGCCTTGGGAAAATATTTCGGCAATCGGTTTCATAAGACTCGGAACCACAGCGGTAAACTCAACAGACTCAGTGCGGTGGTCAGCGTCACGGCCATCGCATACAGACCGCTATCCAGTTTATAACGATCACATAAGACGATACCCAGCACCATGCTAGGCATGGCGATATCCATCACCGCGGCCGCTTTAAACTGGCCCGTCAGATTCAAGTGCCCCGCCAACCATAAGGCAAACAAAGGCATCAGCAGCAACTTGATTGCCACTATCGGAATGACGAACGGCAGATTGCGGACATGGACCTCACGCCAACTCAGCGCCAGACCTAAGGAAAAAATCATCAACGGCGCCACCGCGCCGGCACAAGTTTTCAACAAGCCCGCCAACCAGAACGGTATCGGCACTTGGCTCAGATTCAATGCCACCGCTAAAAACGCCGCCCAAAACGGCGGCGCATTGAAAAACCCTAACACCGATTTAGGTTTGGCTTCGGCGGTTTGGCCGTAATGGCGGGCCGACATGATGCCGATAGTGAACACCAAGGGCGCCACGGCAAATAAATCGATCTGAATCACCACCGATCGCGCCCAACTACCAAAGGCTTGTTCCAACACCGGCAATCCCAGGTAGGTGACGTTAGGAAACGCCGCCGCTAATAGCACCGCGCCGGTTTGCGGATTTTGGAAATGGCATGCTTTGACAGTCAGCCAGCTCAGCGTCAGCGCTAACAAGACGCTGGCGCCGGCCAAGGCGCTAAATTGCAGCGACTGCCAACCGATATTGGCTTGCCACAATACATCCAGAACCATCACCGGCAGGAAAAAATAGTAAACCACGCTGGTCAACACCAGCCGCGTCTGATCCGCCGACAAGCGATTCGGGGTCAAAACTCGCCAACCGGCGCCGCACAGCATCAGCACGGTCATTTGCAACAAAGTCGTATTCATGCCGCGTATTTTATCAGGCTGGCGGCGAGGACTGCGGGCTAAAGCAACTCAAGCGTCTCTTAGGCCGTCGCAAAACCACGGCAAACGGGTCTCCGAGTCTTGTGGCAATAGCCAGCCTAGCGAAAGTTAGCGTGTCTCGAGGTCAGACGGCACGGTTAGGCGTCTGGTCGAATAGTGCCTCGAACTGATCGGCGGGAACCGGCTGCGAAATTAAATAGCCTTGACCGTAATCGCAGCCCATCCGCTGCAACAGATCGTATTGTGTCTGGGTTTCTATGCCCTCCGCCACCACTTCGATACCCAACTTGTGGGCCATCACCACAATCGCTTCGCATAAGGCCATATCGCTGGAATCGGTTGCCAGATTCCGCACGAAGGACTGGTCTATTTTGATGTAATCGATGTCGAATTTCTTCAAATACGCCAGCGACGAATAACCGGTGCCGAAATCGTCCAAGGCCACCTGTATCCCGGCATCGCGGAAGCCCAGCAAGTGTTCGCGGATTGCGACGCCGGCATCCAATAACAAGCCTTCGGTAATCTCGACAATCACGCTCTGCCCCGGTAACTCCAGCTCCGCCAATAAATCCAGCCATTGGCTCTGCGTCGCGGTTTGTTTACGAAATTGCGCCGGCGACTTGTTAATGCTGATCTGAAAATCCGGGTTAAAAGCGTGCCGCCATTGCTTGGCTTGCCGCGCGGCGCTGTCGAACACCCAATCGCCGATATCGACGATCATCCCGGTATCCTCGGCGACCGGAATAAATTCCGCCGGACTGACCATGCCTAGCGTCGGATGCTGCCAACGCAGCAAGGCTTCCGCTTTGACTATGCTGCCGGTGGCAAACGCGACAATCGGCTGGTAATACAGTAAAAACTGCTGCCTGGCCAGCGCGACATGCAAATCGTTGGCTAGACGCATGCGCTGCTGAGCGTTTTGCTGCATCAACGACGTGAAATAATGGTAACGGTCGCGGCCTTCATTTTTAGCCGCATACATCGCTTGATCGGCATTTTTAAACAAGGCATCGGAGTCCATCGCATCGTCGGGATAGACGGCGATGCCGATACTCGCGGAAATGTAAGCGGTTTCGTTGCCTAGCCGGAAAGGTTCCGCGATCTTCTGCAGGATATTGCCAGCAATCCGATCCACGCCTTCGGTATGGTCCAGTTCGCCGAGGATAATGGTGAATTCGTCGCCCCCCAATCTGGCTATGCTATCGGAATCTCGAACGCATTCGTGGAGCCGGCGCGCCGTTTCTTTCAACAGAATGTCGCCCATGAAATGCCCCAGGCTATCGTTAACATCCTTGAAACGATCCAAATCCAGAAACATCAACGCGACGCGGTGGTTCTTGCGGAAAGCTTTCTTGATTTCCTGATGCAGCCGGTCCATAAACATATTCCGATTCGGCAAACCGGTGAGCGGATCGAAATTGGCTTGCCGCCAAATCAATTCCTCGGATTTCTTGCGATCGGTGATATCGGCAATCAAAGCCACTCGGCGATGCACGCCACCGGCCTCGTTGAGGATGGAATTAATGGTCACCCACTGTATGCAATCCTCGCCGTTCTTGCGGCGGCCGCAAATTTCTCCGGCCCATTGTCCAGTGGTATTGATCACGCGCAACACGGTTTTATAGAAGGCTTGATCGTGATGATCCGAGGTCAAGCTCGCGAATACCTTGCCGATCACTTCTTCGGCCAAATAACCGGTGACTCTGGTGAAAGCCGGGTTGACAGTAATGATGGTGCCCTTGGCATCGGTCACCATCATCGCTTCGCTGCTGTTCATATACACCAGCGCCGCTAACTGTATTTCCTCTTCGGCATGCTTACGGGCGGAAATATCGTCGTAAACGCCTAACACCCCAATCAGCTGTTGCTGTAAATTTCGCAAGGGTACTTTTGAGGTTCTCAACCAAATGGTTTCGCCTTGCAGACCGCTCAAACTTTCTTCGTAATCCAATTTGGCGGTATTGCTGTCGATGACTTGTTTGTCGTCGGCCAAATACGAGGGCGCGCAATCCCGCCAGACTAGCTCGCTATCCAGTTTGCCGATCAATTCGGCCGGCCCAGCCAGCCCGGCATCACGGCAAAAGGCTCGATTAGCGCCCAAATAACGGAAATTTAGATCTTTCCAGAACACACGACTGGGGATGGTATTAATGACGGTTTCCAGCATATTCACCGAATCGGCCAGCTTGCGCATCGCTTCCACCCGGTCGGAAATATCGTGCAAAATCAGTAAATGATTACCCGACAAGGCATTGTCGAGCAGGACAATATTAACCAATACCGTATGGCAATTGCCGTCCTTGCCGCATACTTTTAACTCTTGCGGCGCAGAGGCTCGGTCGGTAGCACCGCTATGCAAGCGTTGATGCTCATGCCAGCCGCTGATGACTTGCTGGCGATATTCGATATCGGGATGCGCCAGCCACCACCACTCTGCCAAGCTGGGGACATCCTCCAGCGTATAACCGAAGGTCTTGACGAAAGCCGGATTCAAATAGGTGATATTGCCTTGCGTATCGTGCAGGACGTAAGCAATCGGCGATTCATCGATGATGGCATGAAATTTAGCTTCGCTGACCGACAAGGCCTGATGCGCTCGATACAACTGCTGGTAAGGCAGCTGAATGCTATTCAGAAAAACCGAACGGTAAATCAAGGCGTAGGCAATAACCTTGTACAAATGGCCAAGCAGGATGAATAAATCGTGGAAGTTGACGTAAAACGTCACAAACAGCTCGCTCATCGCCATCACAACCGCCGCTGCGGCTAAACCGCCGGCATCGTGGGATTGCCCGTGCCGGGTCTGCCATAAATAACCTAGCGCGGCAAAACCGTAGATCCCGGCCAGCAGATATTCGCAGTTCTTTTTAAAAGGCGTCAGACCGTCGTTCGGGTCGAAGGTATGCGGTAGCCAGGCTTGATGGTAAAACACCAGCCAACAGATCGCCGCGCTAGCAAGCAACACTGCGCTCAATATCAACCAGCGTGTCATTGCAATCAAGCGCCAGGCCGGCGACAACAGCCCCGCCAACAGACCGACCGCCGCAAACAGACGGGCCGTTAACCAAAAAGCGATGGCTTTTTCCGAATCGCTTTCGGTGATGAACGCCGGCATGCCCTCAAAAGACAAGGTGTGCATGAAATCGAGGATGGCCACCCCTAAGAAGCAACAGGCCAGTATCATGAAGTTGGCAGAATTTTCCTTGTGATAGACGCTCCAGCCCACCGCAAACACCAAAGCGGATATGACGATGGAAACGCCTTCCATCAGGTTATGCACCGCCAGAGTCTGGGTGACGGGTTGCAGCCAGCCGTCCGAAAATCCTAGATAAGCGCTAAGCAGCTGAATCAGCAGCAACCCCAACACAACCCAAAGCAACCACCTTGCGTGGTTTTGTTCGCTGTGCTGTCCTGCTGTCATCTCATGCCCTTTGCTCGTCGAACCGAATTATTAAAGACTGGGCGCCGCCAGCCGATGTGTCAAATCAAAGATAATAGTCGTCAAAAAAAGTGCTGCGGCCAGGTGGGCCAGAAAAGTATCAGACGCGGCCGAGCGGGTAATCGTCAAGCGGCCAAGGCCCGCCAATGCACTCTAAGCGCGTCGATTTGCGCGACATCCAGTTGCGCGGTGCGGCAGTGCCGCCTGCATAAGGCACCTCGAAATCCTAAATAATCCGGCGCTAAGGGCAATAAATGAGTAATGTCTTCGGCGCGTAACGACCCGGCCAAACCGCTTAGCAAACCTCGACTATCCGCCATATCGACAAAGGTTTGCAACTGTTCGATGCTCATCAGTTGGGTCAGCGAGCCGCATTGCTTGTCCATGGTATCCAACATCACGCCATGAAATCCGGCCCTTGCCAAGGCGTCAATAATCGTAAAATCAGGATGGGTATCGGCAAACAATACCGCCACCAATGCCTGCCCTTGATCGGCGACGGTTTGCAGAGCGTCGATGCAAGCTTGCCAGTCGCCGCCCGGAAAAAAACCGATCTTCACATAATGCACGCCAGTAGCCGCCATGGCTTGCGTGGCCGGTAACACCAAATCGGGCAACATCGGCAAATCGCCTATGGTCGCACTAACACGGGTCGCCAGCTGTAAATGGCCGATAATCTCAATCACCGTGGCCACATCCAGCGCTCCCAAGGCGCCCTGTGCCGGTTGTTTCAAATCGATGATATCAACAGCGGCGGCTTCAACCAATAAAGCTTCCGCCAGACTATTCACGCTGGCCAGCATTGCGGTCATGCTGCAACTCCCTGGCGATGTTGCTCGATAGCCTCCATCAACCAACCCCAGGCTTCGCGCTCGCGCTCGCCGGCGGTTTTGTCCAGGCCGACGCGCAAATAATCCAATTCGGCTTGAACCTTCTCCCACGGTAAGCGGTCCAGCCGGCTGATTAAAATCGCCGCTTCGAGCACCGAATATTGCGCCCGATTGAAGCCTTGGAACGGGCTATGATTAGCTTCGTACACAGCCTGACAGAACAACTTCGGACGAGTGTCGTCGTCTTCCAATCTCACTACCTTCAGTTCGGCATGCGCCAAAGTATCGGCCAAATAATAACCCTCGATTTGCCGAGTCGGCAATAAGGGCCAATCACGGCGACCGGTCAGACAGCCGGCAAAAATTCGCACGTCATCGCAATAATTGATGACCGCTGTTTTGGTTTTCAGCATATTATCCAAGGTGGTCGATGGCCGAAACGGCAAGATAATGCACTGATCTTTGTTAACATGCACCCCCATCGGCGCGATGTGAACTTCGCCCTGAAGATTGACGGTGGTAATGAGGGTTTCTTGAATCATGTCTGTTTGGGTCTATCCTGAAGCGTGAAATGTCGCCTGCCTATCGGCGAATCAACGCACAATTTTAATCTCGCCGGCTACACCATGGGGATTTTTTTTCCACAGCTGGATACTTGACGCCATTCCGAATAACAATAACCAGGCCATTTCCTTATGCATGCCATCAATATCGCTGACCTGTCGATCCTGCTGATTGAACCGTCGACGACTCAACTGAAAGTCATCGTCCAACATCTGCGCAACGAAGGGGTTGCCCAAATCGAAGGGGTCGCCAATGCGGCGGCAGCCCTGGAAACTTTGCACAAACACCGTCCGGATTTGATTATTAGCAGTCTGTATCTGCCCGACATGATGGCCACCGAACTGGTCGAATATCTGCGGGAAGACGAAGCCTTGAGCCATATCCCCTTTATGCTGATTTCCAGCGAGTCCAGCTTCGCGGTACTGGATAGCATCCGCCAGGCCGGCGTCGTGGCTATATTGCCTAAACCCTTCGCCCACGAAGACTTAAAAAATGCCTTGCGCGCCACTATCGAGTTCATCGATCCGCAAGAAATCAGCCTGGCACATTACGATGTCGAAAACGTGCGGGTCCTGGTGGTAGACGACAGCGCGCTGGCCCGCAAGCATATCAACCGCGTCCTGAACAATATGGGTATCGTCAAGATTACCCAAGCCCAGGACGGCAAGGAAGGCGTGGACCTGTTCAGCCAGGATCAGAACGCCTTCGACCTGATCGTCACCGATTACAATATGCCGGTGATGGACGGCCAACAATTGATTAAAACCATCCGCCAGGACTTAGGCAATTCCATCGTGCCGATCTTGATGGTGACCAGCGAAGATAACGAAACCCGCCTCAGCAACATTCACAAGGCCGGCGTGTCGGCAATTTGCGACAAACCCTTCGACCCGCAGACTGTTAAGGAAATGTTGTTTCGGGTGTTGGAACCGGATTGAGATTTTTAAAATCCGCCATCTATCTCTCTGCATTTTCCTCTAAACACTTGGGTTAACTGGGCATTTGCCTACCTTTGTTCCTTTGCTGTTACGCTCGGACACCTTCTGGCACACGCTCAACCTCAGGCCATTAGTAGCCACCACTGCCAAGACTCTAAAAAAGCGGCGATAAGCTAGTTGCAGTAATCGTGCTGACGGCACTATACTGCTCATAAAAGCAGTAACCATAAAAGCCGTATGAAACCACTCACCGACCGCCAACAAGAAATTCTGAACTTCATCGAGCGTACCTTGCAACAGGAAGGCTTTCCGCCGACTATTGCCGAAATCGCCGACGCCTTTGGCGTGCGTTCCACCAACAGCATCCGCGGCCACTTGCAGGCCTTGGCACGTAAAGGGGCGATCGAGCTGGTACCGGCGGCATCGCGCGGCATCCGCCTGTTGAAACCGACTCCCGATCAAGGCCTGCCGCTGGTCGGCCGGGTGGCGGCGGGACAGCCGATTCTGGCCGAAGAACATATCGAACGCTATTGTCGCCTGGGGCCGGAGTTGTTCGATAACCGCGCCGATTACTTGCTGCGGGTACAAGGCATGAGCATGCGCGATGCCGGCATTCTCGACGGCGACCTACTGGCCGTTCAGCGCACGCCGGAAGCGCGCGACGGTCAAATCGTCATCGCCCGGATTCACGATGAAGCGACAGTGAAACGGCTACGGCTAGACGGCGCTAAAGCCTTTCTGGAACCGGCCAACCCGGATTTTTCGGTGATCGAAGTCGATTTGGAGCGCGAGCCTCTGGCGATAGAAGGCGTGGTGGTTGGCGTGATCCGTGGCGGGCTATGAACGCAAACGCATTGGACCAACTCTTGCGTTCCCAAACCGGAATCTGGCGCGGATTGCGTTCGGAAAACCAAGCCTGGCCGGTCGTTGCCACCGGCTTTCCTGAACTGGATGCCATACTACCCGGCGGCGGCTGGCCTTTGGGCGGCGTGCTGGAAATCTTATCGCCCTGCCTGGGTAGCGGCGAATTACGCTTACTGCTACCGGCCATGTCCTGCATGACACAAGCCAAACGCTGGATAGCCTGGATCGCACCGCCGCAGCAAGTCTATGCACCCGCCTTGCTACAGGCCGGCATCGATTTAGCCTATGTTTTGGTAGTGGACTGCCGGCAAGAGGCCGACATTCCTTGGAGCGTGGAAAAATTGCTGCGTAGCGGCCGCTGCGGCATGACCTTGGCTTGGCCACGCCGGCTCAGCGACCACCAGATCCGGCGCTTGCAATTGGCGGCCGAGGTCGGATCAGCACTGGCGGTGCTATTTCCGAAGCAACGTACCGGTGCCGGCTACACGGCATTGCGTCTGGAAGTCAGGCCCGCAGAGACCGGCCTGGCCTTACACATTATGAAGGCGCGTGGCAGTTTGCAGTGCGCGTCTTTAACTCTGCCGCTATAAGGCATGGCCATGGCCGCGACTGCCAGAAGAATATCGCCCACACCGGCGGACCAATTTGATGCCGTTGCCAAACCCAACGCGGCCAATAGCCAACTTTGGCTATGCACCTATTTTCCCGATTTGACTTTGGCAGCACTGCATCTGGATTTAGATCAGGCCGTCGCCAGTTCGATGCAGCACAAAGGCCAAACTCGCTTGCATGCAGTCTCGGACCCGGCTAGACAAGCAGGCGTCGAACCGGGCATGGCCCCCGCCGCCGCATTAGCCCTGTGTCCGGGCTTGATCATCCGCAACCGAGATCCGCTAGCCGAACGCCAGGCATTACAACAATTAGCCGACATTGCCCTGGATTTCAGCCCCTGGGTCAGCCTGGATCAAGCGGACTGCTTACTGTTGGAAATTGGTTCCTGCCTGACCCTGTTCGGCGGTGCGGAGAGCTTGCGAGATAAGCTGAGATCAGCGCTGCAAACCCGCGGGCATCGTCCGCTAATCGCCATTAGCCCTTCCCCAACCGCCAGTACCTTACTGGCAAGACTAAACCTGGAAACTATTGTCATCGACCGCCTGGCCTTACGCTCGACACTGGGGCCGCTATCTATCGCCGCCCTGGATCTGGACGATAAAATCTTACGCAGGCTATTTCGCACCGGCATCCGTCAACTCACCGACCTGTGGCGCTTACCGCGCGACGGCCTGACCAAACGCTATGGCGCCGTCTTGCTGCAACAACTGGACAGGCTGGCCGGCCGGCAAACCCAAGTTTTACAAGCCTTGCATAGTCCGCCGCGTTTTCAGGCCAGCCGCGAGATGCCGATAGAACTGGAACGTATCGAACATTTCTTTCCGGCCATCGAACAACTGGCCGACGAATTTGCGGCGTTTCTGAAAACCCGCGACGCCACGACATTAGGCATCGTCCTGGAACTGCACCATCACGGCCGCCCGGCCACTCGGCTGGCATTGGATTTTCGCGCCGGCAACCGCGACCCAAGACATTGGTGCAGCTTGCTATACGAAAAACTGGCACGTTCGCCATTACCGGCACCGGTGCTGGCCGTCAGTCTGATCAGCCAGGCCATAGCCCCGTTTCAACCAGAGCGCTTCAGCTTGTTCGATGACCACGAACAGCCCAACGGCGAAGCCGAATGGCAGGCGACCTTGGATCAATTGCAGGCCAGACTGGGACACCAGTCCTTGAAATTCCTAGCCACGCAAAACGATCATCGGCCTGAACGAGCGATGACTACACAGTCACCCATATCAACTTCAAACTCCCACTTACCGCCGCGCCCTTTGTGGCTGCTGCCGTATCCCGAACCAGTGCGGCTCGGCGATATTCGCCTGCTATCCGCGGCGGAACGCATCGAATCAGGCTGGTGGGACGATCAACCGGTACGCCGCGACTATCACATCGCCAAGGATAAGCGCGGCCGCAAACTGTGGGTTTATCGAGACTTAAACGCCAAACAACAGTGGTTTCTGCATGGCCTGTTCGGATGATGCCGGCGCGCTGGACATTGGTTTCGCCGAGTTGCACTGTCTGTCCAACTTTAGCTTCCTGCGCGGCGCCTCGCACCCGGAAGAACTGGTCGCGGAAGCCGCTCGGCTAGGTTACCAGGCGCTGGCGCTGACCGACGAATGCTCGCTGGCCGGCGTGGTACGCGCGCATCTGGCAGCCCGAAAGCACAATATTCAACTGATCATCGGCAGCGAATTTGTCTTGGAAGATGGTCTGAAACTGGTATTGCTGGCGACCGATAGAATCAGCTACGGCAACCTGTCCGCCTTGATCACCCTAGCTCGCCGCCAAGCCGCAAAAGGCAGCTATCGGCTAACCAGGACCGATTTAGCCGGACATTTTCCGCAAGGCTGTCTGGCGATTTGGTTAGCCAACGATCAACACCGGGAAGACGATGGCCTCTGGCTGAAACAGTTATTTGCCGACGATCTGTGGCTGGGGATCGGCAGATTTTTATCGGGCCGAGACGCAATCTGTTTAAAACAGGCCGAAGCCATAGCCATGCAATTGGACATCCCGATAGTCGCCTGCAATAACGTGCATATGCATCACCGCTCGCGCCGCGTCTTGCAAGATACGCTCACCGCGATTCGCCTCGGCCAACCCCTATCGCAATTGGGCTATGCCTTGTTTGCCAATGGTGAACGGCATCTCCGCCCCCGGCCTCGCTTGGC
>Ga0172378_10003912_pt1 | contig 14008 bp, 16 predicted proteins | sample GrowelOW332metaG_FD_119755 | JGI IMG/M metagenome (GOLD analysis project Ga0172378, IMG submission 119755) | Groundwater microbial communities from an aquifer near a municipal landfill in Southern Ontario, Canada - Pumphouse #3_1 metaG | ecosystem: Environmental > Aquatic > Deep subsurface >... | reverse complement strand
TCACGACGGAAGCCGTACAAATAGCCATCCATGAGCTATCCAAACTGACGCCTCATCCCGGCACCCAAATTGGTGATGCCCCTCTACAAACCATCATTCCTGATATGACCATTGTGGAGACCAAACCGGGTGAATTTGGGGTCATCATGAAAAACAACTCTTTCCCACGACTTCGCATCAACAGCATGTATAAAATGCTTTTGAAAAATCAAAGTACCTCTAAAGAAGACAAAGAATATATTCGCGAAAAACTTAATGCCGCAAACACCTTTATTCGTAGCATTGATAACCGCCACAGCACCATGTTTCTCGTCATGCAAGCCATTGTGGATCGGCAGCACGACTTTTTTACAAAAGGTCCCGAATACCTCAAGCCCATGATTTTGCAAGATATTGCGGACACGGTGAAGCGCGATCCAAGCACGGTCAACCGCGTTACCAACGGCAAGTATGTAGAAACCCCTTATGGCGTTTACGAGCTCAAACAGTTTTTCACTTCAAGCATCACGCAAAAAGATGGTTCAGAAATGAGCTCCGCTCGTATCCTGGATTCTATTAAGACCCTCATTGAAGGTGAAGACCATAAAAAACCGCTTTCAGACCAGGCTATTACGGATGCTCTTGAAAAGCTCGGCATTCATGTGGCGAGAAGAACCGTTGCCAAATACCGCGAAGAAGAACTCAAGATCCTTCCTGCGCGGTTACGAAAAACTATTTCTTAGGCCTTTATTCCGTTTTAGACTAGAAAAACCTCATTTTTTCGCAAAAATCGTTTCTTTTTTTGCCAAAATTGATGTATATAGTCTTGATGTAAAGCGGCCTATCGCTTTACAAAGTCACATCTAACCGAGTAGGTTCTAAAATGGATATTACAATTTCTGCCCGTCATTTCAATGCTTCCGCAAGTCTCCAGGACCGTGTGCAAGAAGAAATTGATAAACTCGGTAAGTTTTATCCGAATGTTACCAGTGCGAATATTGTTTTGGATCATGAAGTGGAACACATGCGTCGTTGTGAAATTTCTTTGAACATCACGGGTGTAGTGGTTATTGCTTCTGCCGATGAAGAAAACATGGGCAAGGCAATTGATACCGCTCTTGAACGTGCGAAAATTCAATTGAAAAAATACAACGAAAAACAAAAAGACCATAAAGGGCAACCTGTCGCAGACTTGTTGCAATAGGTAGTATAGTGGTTCAACGCTGCTTCGACAATCTAGAAGTCCAGCACCGGAAACATTGTTCGGTGTTGGATTTTTGGAAACACTACCAATCTTCTCTGCAGCTGACATTACATACGCCAGAGAGTTCACTTTCTTCATTGATTAAGGAAAGTGGTTTGCATCGCCCAGGACTTGCCATGGCGGGTTTTACGAGCGTGTTTAGCTCTCATCAAATTCAGATGGTTGGTAGTACGGAGTGGAGTTACTTAGAATCTCTAAAAAAAGAGAAACGACAAGCCCTATTTCAAAATCTTTCTGCGTTCAGGTCTCCGCTGTGGGTTCTCACTCACAACCTTAAACCTCATGCCGAATTGATTGCGATGTGCGAGCAACAAAATGTCCCGCTAATCTCGACCCAGCTTCAAACCGTCGATTTTGCGCGGGCAACCCAACGTATTCTTGAAGAATATTTTGCCCCCTACACCTCCGTTCACGCAAGTCTTGTGGATGTTTATGGGGTAGGTATGCTCTACCTTGGCGAAAGCAATGTGGGAAAATCAGAGTGTGTCCTCGATCTCGTTGAGCGCGGCCATCGCCTTGTCGCAGATGACGTAGTTCAATTGTCTCATGTAGGCAACTCCATTATCGGACGTTCCAATTCCCTCATTCGTCACCACATGGAAATCCGGGGCATTGGCATTATTGATGTACGCTCTATGTTTGGAATTCATGCGGTTCGTAAAGTAAAAAAAGTAGAAGTACTGGTGGAACTTCAACCATGGCAGCAAAATACAGCCTATGACCGCACCGGTCTTTCTTCTACCGTGGATGAAATCATGGGAGTCAAAATTCCCCGTGTGCTTATCCCCGTTTCTCCTGGGAAAAATCTCACCGTTATTTCCGAAGTCATCGCCATGAATACGCTCATGAAAATGAGTGGCCTTGATACTGCAAGTGCTTTTAACGAGTCCCTTCTAAAGGCTATTGAGCAAAAAACTCACGGGCGCAAGCTTGATGATGCATTCGAAGAAGATCCCCTCAATTGGGATTCTTATGAATAAGCTATTCCGCATGGCGAATGGCAATAAGCGCGCAGCGACAGTTATTATTATGAGTATCGCACTCATAGTAGGTTTGTGGTATTTTTTACACCCTTCAAGCCCTTACCATAAAAAAGTAAACTATGTACTTCGCTTTACTGAAATTGGTACACTCTCCCCTGGGAACCGCGTCCAAGTGAATGGTCTTAGTAAAGGCAAAATTACAGCAGTAAAGATCACTGATGATTATATTTTTGTCACCATTCAGATTTTGTCTTCTGTTCACATACCGAATAATTCTCTCTTTCGCCTTGTCACTGCTGGATTTTTGGGTGAAAAAGAAGTTGCGATTAGCCTTGGAACTTCGCCTAAGTTCTTTGCTCCAGAAGATACCATTCAGGGCATTTACGATGCGGGGATGACCGGCATTAATAAAAATATAACAGAGTGTTTAGCCATTGTAAAAGAGCTGTCAGAAAAAAACCAGAAAATTTCTGATTCTCTTTTAAAAGGAGAAACTGGAAAATTTTTAGATCACATACAAAGTAATGGAGTCCGTCTTGCCGTAACGGCGAAAGCAAAATCTGCCGAATGGTCCTCTGAAACCATGAATCTTCTGGATAATCTAAATGGGGTCGCAGACAAACTTTCTACTATAATTCAAGGATCTACAGATAATCTTGATACGACCCTTTCTGAAGCGAATTCTTTTTTATCTCAGGTTGAGAGTCTCAAAAGCTCAATTTTAGTGATGAAAACAAGAATGGCCGAGATATCTCAAAAAATGGATGATAAAGACAATACTGTAAGTTTAATTCTCGCTGAGCAAAGCGCTTTATTTGAGAAAATCGAAAAGCTCACCCAGGATGTGGAAAAATTGACGGCCAAGATCAAAAAAAGTGGTATTCGCTTTAATGTAGATGTGTTCTGAACCGGATAATTCCTGCTTGATTTTTTATCCTTCTTCTATACCTTTTGTATAAAAAAAAGATAGTTTAAGCGGGCAACGAAACCATGTGACGGATTCAGTTAGAGTTTGTCACTAACGAAGGGGTATGGATTATGACTGAAAAGAAACCCGCAAAAATGAATAAAAAGGATTTGGACTACTTTGAAGCTCTTCTTATAGAAAAACGTCGTGAATTGGTAGCCGCTCAAACGGAAAATACCGATTCTAATGCATTTCACAGTCAAAAAGACCAAAGTGGAGAACTTGCTGGTTATTCCAATCATTTGGCAGACGCGGCTTCAGACTATACCTCTCTCGAAACCAATTTTGACTTAGCGGCTCGCGAAGGGAAATACCTTGTCTATCTCGAAGATGCTTTAACGCGCATTAAAATGGGAACTTTTGGTGTTTGCAAAATCTGCCAGCAACTCATTCCAAAAGCTCGTTTGGAAGCCGTCCCCACCGCTACAAAATGTGTGAACTGCAAGGAAGAAACCAAGAAAAAAGAACGCGAAGAAAGTAAAGTAGAAATGGCTCGCCTTTTTGCTGAACAGCAACGCCGCGAACAGATTCAAAAATCGCAGAATTAAAATTTTTCGCACAGAAGTCATTTATGCCTTCTTCTGATCAGTATCGTCGAATCTTTGTATTGGGATCAGGCTTCAGCAAATCTTTTTGCCGTTCTATGCCCACACTCAAAGATCTCAATGGAAGAATCCCTGCAGACATAGGGCAGGAATGCCCTGCGTTTCGGGATTACTGTTTTTGGTTACGAGAACTCTGTCACAATCAGCCCGAATATCTGGAAATTGAATCTGTGGCAACATCAATTCTTTCCGCTCAAATTTTTCCAGGCGAACAAGAACGTCTCAAACATGCCATTTTACGTTTTGAACTATTGCGATTTATTGCAAACGCCATGCATCGTTTAGTTCCGTTAGAAGTAGGGGATTCCTTAATACTTTCCGCTTTTTTAGAAAACATCAAAAATGAATCCCATAAAGCTTCACGAGATTCCTTATTGTTGTCATTCAATTATGATACACTCATTGAAGACCAGATTCATCAAGATCCCCACTTGTATGAGACGGTCTCTATGGATTATGGAGTAACAATAGAACCTGCCGATAGATCCAAACAAAAAATTCAACGCCCTTATTCTATTGATCTTTTGAAGTTGCATGGTTCTTTAAACTGGTATACGGTGAAGGGAGCTGGTGCCGAATTAGATCTTAAAAATATTTGCTGCGTAGAACCTGGCGATCGCAGTTTCCCCTTATATGAACATGAAAACCCTCTTTTTATTCCTATGGCTCACGCAAAGGAATCTTTTTTGAGGGGAAGTCTTTTCAATGTACTTTGGGCAAAGGCCGATTATTACCTATCTAATGCAGAAGAGCTTTATGTAATCGGTTATGGATTTCCTAAAACCGATGGTAATAACATTCCTTTTTTATTAAAGCATCGCGATCGCATCCGCAAAGTAATTGTCTTTGAAAATGAAGGTCACACGAACCTCACTCGTCTCCAAAATTTATTTGGGAATGAGGTCGTTTCTTCTTGCGATGCAAAATGCTTTCTTAAAGAGTCTTTTACAAATCTGTGACCTTCAGCGGATTGTAAGAAATATCCGAATCAATCACATCCACACCTTCAACTTGTTTCACCTTACGCACCACAATATTGGTCAGTGGCAGGATGATAATTTCATAACCCGTTTTCATCAGTGCTTGAGTGCCTATCAAAATGATCAAATCTGGAGTCGGGATCACACCAAAGAAAGCGAGAATAAAAAACACCAAAGAATCAAGGCCTTCACCAAAAAGAGTGGAGACAACGGCACGCAGAGAAAATCCGCGACCATGGGTCATCCGTTTCATCTTACTCATCACAAATGCGTTTACAAATGATCCGCAAAGAAAGGCCACGAGACTCGCCAAAGAAATACGAACCGTATTTCCTAAAACCATTGAAAACGCACTCTGGTGTTCTGCGCTAAAATTTGCTGAACCCGGAACCAGAATAGCAAGTTGAAAGATCGTCACCGCGATGAAGTTCATAGCGAAGCCGCCCCATATTACCAGACGCGCTTTTTTAAATCCCCAAACTTCAGCAACCACATCATTTACAATGTAAGAGAGCGGGAATATCAAAAGGCCCGCGGTAGCCTCAATAGGCCCAATAGAAATCAACTTTTGCTCTACAATATTGGCAATGACAAGGCAGAGGGCAAAAAATAGCCCGAACATCATATACAAGACAGAGACCTGTTTATTCATTCTGAATCCTTACACACGAGCATTTTCAAGTACAGAATATGCCCGCTTGTTTTTTTCGTGGTTATCAAGAACACGCTGCGGCGTTTCCGCAGTACGGTTACCCATAGGTAACGCGCCAAATATAGTTTTCAAAAACTCTTAACCCAAGCCTATAAAAACAAGTCCGCAAAGAATGCCCACCACCGCTGCCACTTTCAGCTTTCCCTTCTTTTCGCCAAAAAATAAAAGGCCCCCGGCAAAACTAATCACCACATTAGATCTCCGAATCACAGTCACAACGGAAACCAACGCCCCCTCTTCATGGAGTGCGAGAAAGTAAAATCGATCTGCAATCAAGAGAAATATCCCCACGGCAAGGATAATCCACTTGAAACGAAACTGAAAACCCTCATGACGCCGAGGAAACCATAAAATCATCATGATCGCCCCCTGAATAACCACCATATAAAAAGAAAACCAAATCTGAAGCACTAAGGGATCAAAGTGCATTCTCTGCAATAAAAATTTATCGTACACACCACTACAAGACCCAAGAAACGTGCCAAAAAACATGGCGAGCACCCAAGGATTTCTCCAATAGGATCCGGTTTCCCGTCTACCCGCCACACTCATCACGATGTAACTTAAAAGAGAAATTGCAATCCCCATCCACTGCATAGAAGAAGGACGTTCCGCCATGAATGAAATTGCCATCGCAATAGTAAACAAAGGAGCACTAGCTCGAATAGGGGAGGTAATACTCAAAGGCATCCGGGAAACGGCGTTGTAAGTAAAGGCCCAGCTCCCAGTCACCAAAGCGGCCTTCAAGCACAAAAACCCATGTTCCCGCCAAGAAAGAACAGGAATATCTTTAAGAATAAAAACAGGAACTAATAAAACCGCACCAGTAAGGCTACAAATAAAAAGTATCGGCCACACGGCATTTTTCTGCAATGCATTTTTTTTGGAAATATCGTAAAGTCCAAGGAAAATTGCGGAGCCAATAGCAAGAGTGATCCATAACATGGCGCCAAAGATAAAAAGACAAAGCCCCTTGAATGAAGCTATCTAATAAATGTATTCTTTTTTAAAATTTTCAGGAGTTACAATGAACGTTTACATCAAGGGAAAAGCAAGTTCATTTATGGATGAGTTTAAATCCTTCGCATTCAGGGGTAATGTTGTTGATATGGCCATCGGTGTCATTATTGGTGCAGCCTTTGGTAAAATAGTCACCTCCATGGTAAACAACATTATTATGCCCGTGATTTCGCTCCTATTACCCAGCGGAAAAAATTATGCGGATTGGAAATTTTCCATTAATCGGGGTACTGAAATTATCGATGGTGTTGAAAAAGCCAAGGTCATTGATATTCCTTATGGACTTTTCTTAAGTGAAATAGTGAGCTTTGTTATTGTGGCCCTCATATTATTTATTGTGATTAAGAAATTTTTGGGTTTTGTAATGAACATCAAAAAAGCAGAAATTGAAGCCTCAACTCCAGCGACACCTCCTCCACCCCCTGCTCAAGAAGTTCTTTTGACTGAAATCAGAGATCTTCTCAAAAAACAAGTCCGATAATTCGGCCTCTATTTGACAAAAAATAGCCCCCAAACAGGGGCTTTTTTAATATTTACTATGAAAACTGTGGATAATTTCTACTTATTGGCTTCGTATGCCTTCCACGTTGTGGATAAAATAGTTTCTAAAGAAGAATTTTTAGCTTCCCACCCCATGAGCGCCTTTGCCTTCGCCGGGTTTGCAATTAACGATGCTGGGTCACCAGGTCTTCGTTCCACAATGCGATAGGGGACTTTTTTGCCAGATACTTTTTCAGTCATCCGTATAATATCCAAAACACTAGCCCCCTGCTGGACACCCAAATTTACGATAAAACTGGTATTGTCTTTTTGAAGCTTTTCAAAAGCCATTCCATGACCAATCGAAAGATCATTTACATGGATATAATCTCTAACGCCAGTACCATCAGGGGTATCATAATCGTTTCCGAAGATCAAGACCTCTTTTCGTTTTCCCTGTGCTGCTTCCATAACGACCGGAATCAAATTCGCCGGATTCCGTTCCAAACCCGTTAATCGACCCTTCACATCATAACCCGCGGCATTAAAATAACGCAGAGCAGCAAATTTCATTCCGCGCAATTTATCATACCAAGAAAGAAATTCTTCAATGGCGAGTTTCGTATAGCCGTAATAATTTTCTGGAACGGTCGGGTGCTTTTCATCCACAGGGGAATAATTGGGAGAACCATAAACAGCAGCCGAACTCGAAAAGACAAAGTATCGAACGCCATGCGTCGCAGCGGCATTGATAATATTAATAGACCCAGATATATTGTTAGTGCTGTATTTCTCTGGGATCAACATAGATTCACCTGCAGCTTTAAAAGCCGCTAAGTGTACAAGGCCCTCTGGTTGAAACGCCTCAAAAAACTGATTTAAAGCTTCAGGGTTCAAAATATCGCCTTGAACAAAAAGTGCTTCTGAAAATAAATTTTGAGTAAGCCCTGAAGAAAGGTTATCAAATACAGCCACCTGATGACCTCTATCTAATAACTCTCTTACCGTATGTGAACCAATATAACCTGCACCACCAATTACAGCTATTCTCATGAAACCTCCGAAGAGCATTTAAATTAGCAAAATGTTTCCCGTGAAACATTATTTAACGATTCTTTTCATATTTTTGTGAAATGTCATTTTTTAAACATATTCTTCGCATTATACTTTATCCAGTCCTCAATTATTCTGGTTGGAAAAGACGCGTTCTCAAAGCGAATCTGAAATTAATCTACCCGATGAAATCTGAACGTGAAACGAAACACTTAAGAGACACTCTTCTCAAAAATCTATCCAACGATGGAGCTGATTTTCTTTCTGGACTTACCGCTTATAAAACAGCACCCAAAAACTTTTCAGCATATCCCCATTTACACATCGACTTTAAAATGAAAATAGATCCTTCAAGTCAACAGACTTTAGAAAAAATGCGTTCAGGAGGACTTATGCTTACGGCGCATTATGGAAATTATGAAGGATTGGGAGCTTGGTTATGCCGATTAGGAATACCATTAATTGCGAGTTATGCTCCCATTCGTCCATCATTTCTCAATGACTATCTGTATAATCGCTTGCGACAAGTTGACGGTTACCACTACTCCACTTTTATTCAAAACCCACGGTACATTCTAACTTCCTTAAATCAGGGAAACTTATTTTGTCTGATTGCAGATCAGGATTATCGAAAAAAAAGACCCACTCAAGATACATTTTTAGGACAACCCGTTTGCTGCAACCCCATTCCCGCCTTTATTTTAAAACATCGTCCGCAAACACCGATATTCATCAGTTGGGTAAAAATTGAATCGAAGCAGAAAACTCTTTTTGCCAAAGAGCTGCTATTGGAAGATAAGACGCACCCAGAAAAAGCGATCTATGAATTTAACCGCTGGCTTGAAACTCGAATTCAAGAAGACGATACTCTCTGGTATGGTTGGTTACATCGGCGTTTTTTGTTTAGTTTTCTCCCAGAAAAAAACATTTATTCACATTAAATAAACAAAAGTAACATTTCAAAAAAAAATCAAAAAATATGATTTCTTACTCATTTATTGGAGATTTATAACTTTTTATCAATCTTTATTATCATACTTCTTTGATTAATTCACAAATTCATTCTAATTTTTTCGAATTACAAAAAACTGTTTATAGTTTCATAGTTAAAACTCAGAATGTTTCCCGTGAAACATTTTTTCTTCTCCTATTTTTTTGACATAACGGGAAGACTTGAAAATAAATTCAATTATTTATGATTTTGATTCTTATTGTTTTCATGATTCCTATGAATCCCATTTACTTTCATCTTGATTTAAATACACTGATAATCTAAATTGTTTCCCGTGAAACATTTTTTTGATGAAAACCAAGAGCGCCATCTTATTTCTTTTTTGAATTCATTTCAAGTTTTCCTCGCTGAAAAAATACTAGAACAGCTATTCGATTATACTAATCTAGTCTTAGAGGGAAATGAAAAAACTAATCTTATTTCGAAAAATGATGGCCCCAAATTTTTAACCCGCCATATCACAGATTCTCTCATACCCTATATAATATTGTCTAAAAAAAATAAACTATCGCCTGGCATGAAATGGGCAGACATGGGTTCCGGTGCTGGTTGTCCTGTTTTTCCTTTAGCCATTGCTTGCCCGGATATTCATTTTTATGCGGTTGAACCCCGAGCAAAACGAGTATTATTTTTAGAATCAGTTAAAGAAAATTTAAACTTGAAAAATATAACTGTAGTGGGAAAACGGTTTGAAACGTCAGAAATCAATCATTGCGATGTTATTTCTTGCCGGGCTTTATCCACATTTGAAAACGATTGGCAAAGGGCAAAACCGGCACTTAATCAACATGGTCTATTTATTACGTTGAAAAGTTTTGAATCTGTTCGGGAGTTACAGGAAACTCCACACACAGAAATTGTGAAATATTCTTTACCTGAAGAAATTCAAAATTATGCTCTTGTGATCAGAGGCTACTATGAATAAAATTATTGCTATTTGTAATCAAAAAGGTGGCGTTGGTAAAACAACAACGGCTGTAAATTTAGCGGCTAGTTTTGCTGCACTTGAAAAACAAACTCTTCTTATTGATATGGATCCACAAGGAAATGCGTCTCAAGGCATCGGCTATAATGAGACTCAAGAAGAAGACATTCATGAAGCTTTGGATCTCGCTGAAAATCCAGAAACTCTTACTTTTGAAATACTGAAACCGATTATTAAACCCACAGAGTTGAAATTTTTAAGTGTTATCACGGCTGGGCCTGATTTAGCCTCTTTAGAAATTGAACTTGTAAATGCAATGAGCCGCGAAAGAAGACTCGAGCGGGTAACTAAAATATTAAAACCTCACTTTGAATATATCATTATTGATGCTCCTCCAAGTCTTAATTTACTTACACTTAACACGCTTGCTGCCGCTGATAGTGTATTGATTCCTGTACAATGTGAATATTATGCACTTCAAGGATTAGCTGAACTTTTTAATACTATCCGTCTAGTACAAAAAAATCTTAATAGTAATTTAAAAGTGGAAGGCTCATTACTCACTATGTACGACGCACGACTCAGCCTTTCTAAACAAGTAGCTGATGAAGTCCGTAATTGCATTTCGGAACGTGTTTTTAAGGTAGTAATTCCTCGGAACGTAAAATTAGGTGAAGCCCCCTCTCATGGAAAACCAGTCATTTTATATGATGTCCAAAGTAGCGGTTCACAAGCATACATGAAATTAGCAGAAGAAATTATTCAAGGGGGAAAATAATTTATGGGAAAAAAATCTAATGCTCTGGGTCGTGGATTAGGAACTATTATTCAGGATCACGAAATTAATATTGAACAAGTCATAACAAAAAGTGAAAATGGAGAAGAACTTAAAATATCTAAAATATCTTTAGATCTTATTGATCCAAATCCATTTCAACCAAGACATACTTTTAATGATGAAGATATTCAAGAATTAGCAAATACCATTCAAGAACATGGTTTAATTCAACCCATTACAGTTCGCAAATTTCAAGGACGCTATCAAATTGTTAGTGGTGAACGAAGAACTCGCGCATCACGATTAGCAGGACTCACAAAAATTGAAGCTTATGTTCACGAGTTATTATCTGACAAAAATATGGGTGAATGGGCTTTGATTGAAAATATTCAACGTGTGGATCTTAATCCTATCGAAATAGCTCAATCTTATCAACAACTCATTGATAATCATAGTTATACACATGAAAATTTATCAAAAAGTGTTGGTAAATCCCGTTCTGTAATTACAAATTCTCTCAGATTACTAAAACTACCTGAAGCTGTGAAAATATGGATTCAAGAAGGAAAACTTTCTTCAACTGCAGCTCGTTCATTGTTAAGCCCTGAAATTTCTGATCCTGAAAAAGCGGCTCGTGAAATTATGGAAAAAGGACTTAATGTACGCGAAGCAGAAAAAATGTCCAAAAAAGAAAAACCAGCTAAAAATGTGGATAAAATATCAATAGATCCAAATTTATCCACATTTATAAATCAATTACAGGAACATTTGGGCACTAAAATAAAATTACAATCTTCAAAAAAAGATTATTCACAGGGGAAAATAATTATTGATTATTATTCCTTTGAAGATTTAACTCGTTTACAAGAATTAATGGCAAAAGTGTGAAACACAAATTATACACAATTCAGATAATTCCACCTGATTCGGGAAAAACAAAAATTTATAAAATCCATACCATTACATGGAAAATATTTTTTTGGTTACTCGTGATCATTGTTTTATTTTCTTTGATTCTTGCCTATAAAATGGCCGAAATTAATACTCTTATTATTACTTCTAAACAAATCAAACTTCAAAATGAAAAATTAATTGAAAAACAAAATGAATATGAATTATACTTCGAACAATTAGATTCTATCTATTCTATTGAAAATAAAATTCAAAATATTTTGCAAACTTATTATGAAAATGATTCAAATAAAATTAATTCCATTTTAGAAAAAAATAAATTCAACCATATTTCCTCTTCAAAAATCAAATTAGACGTAGAAGGGTTAAATGGTTGGCGAGAAAATACACAAAATAAAGATATGGATAAAATTCCGAATATACTTCCTGTTATAGGAATCATTAGCAAAAAATATTCTGAAGAAAATGCTCATTATGGAACTGATTTTGCTGCAAATCAGGGAGACCCTATTTTTGCAACCGCATCAGGATCAGTAATTTTTGCTGGAAATAAAGATGATTTAGGTCTTACCATTATTTTAGATCATGGTAATGGATATCAATCCAGTTATTCACATTTACAACGTGCTTCTGTAAGAAAAAATGCAAAAATTAAAAAAGGTGAAGTAATAGGGTTTGTAGGATCAACAGGAAATTCCACGGGCCCTCATTTGCATTATGAGATCACTTTACAAAAACAATATTTAGATCCTGAAACACTTTTTAATGAATGAGGTTTATTATGGCAAAAAATACAGATCAACAATTCACTCAAATTAGTCATTCTATCACTATTAAAGGCGAAGTTTTTGGTAATGGTGACTTACGTATTGCTGGTAACATTATTGGAAGCCTGACAAGTACAGGAAGCATTATCATTGAAAAATCTGGACTATTAGAGGGCGATATTAAAGTAAATTCAGCCACTGTTGCAGGAAAAATCAATGGAAATATGGATTGTTCGGAAAAATTAATTTTAGAATCAAATGCTCAATTTATAGGTAATATTAAAACAAAACAATTAGTAATTGAATCTGGAGCGATTTTTCAAGGAAATTGTGAAATGACTTCTAGTGATAAAACAGTTTAATTCACATTAGACAAAGAATTCACACCTCTTTCTTTAATATCTTTATTTATATATAAATGATAATGATAATGATAAGGAAGAATAGGGGATAAATGGAAGGTAAAAAAATGTAACTTATTGATTTTAATCAAAATAGAATAATTAATAAGTTACAAAAAATGTTAAAAACTTAATAAGTTATTAACTATTTTCAATGGGGATAGATGTTGAAATAATGTTTTGAATATTTATTCAAAGAATAAAAACAAAAATTCATTTGAAAGGAACTTTTCAACATTTTAATTGTTAACATGGGGATAGTATATATTTAATGTAATTTTCCTCATAAATAGTATGATGCTTGTACTTTTTGTATTCAAATAATAATCTGTTGTTTAAATTAGCCTTGATGTCACATAGCTCTTCTACTATTCTTCGCATTGCGCAAATTTCCGATACACATATTGGAGATACCCATGCTTTTGTACAAGGTATTGATGTTCGGAACAATTTTTTACGTGTTTTAAAAACAGTTAAAGAAGACACCGTGGATTTATTGGTCTTTTCTGGAGATCTTGCTGCTTATCGAGGAGAGAGAGGAGCTTACCAATTTATTGCGGATGCAATGCGAGATTATGAATTACCGTGGTGCTGCATTTCTGGTAATCATGATATTACTTCTGAAATGGTGAAGTATCTGAATTTGACGCCTCCTATAAAAAATGATTCTTATTACTATCAATTGAAAATTAAAGAACAATCCTTGTTTTTTTTAGATAGTTCATCAGGGGTAGTTTCAACAGATCAACTTTTATGGTTCAAAAAAGAAGCTTCTCGTATAGAAAAAGATATTCTTCTTTTTGTACACCATCCTCCGTGTTTATGTGGTCATCGATTTATGGATGCTCACTATTCTATGCGAAATAGGGATGAGGTACAAAAGACCTTGAGCGAGGTTGAAAATCTTCATTATATTTTTACGGGACATTACCATGCGAACATGATGGTATTGATGGGTGATAAAAATGTTTATGTAACACCCTCCACACAGATGCAATTGGATTGTGATAGTGCTGATTTTAAGATTGCGAGTTTACAGCCTGCCTGGAGACTGATTGAATGGTCAAAAGATTCATTAAAAACATCAGTACATTTTCTTTAGAACCTTGCATTTCTAAAAAAATATGTCTAAATTATGCGAACTTGGCGGTTTAGCTCAGTTGGTTAGAG
>Ga0172378_10003911_pt1 | contig 14010 bp, 13 predicted proteins | sample GrowelOW332metaG_FD_119755 | JGI IMG/M metagenome (GOLD analysis project Ga0172378, IMG submission 119755) | Groundwater microbial communities from an aquifer near a municipal landfill in Southern Ontario, Canada - Pumphouse #3_1 metaG | ecosystem: Environmental > Aquatic > Deep subsurface >... | reverse complement strand
CTCCTAAATATCTTTTCTAACAACAAAAAAAGAGCACAAATATATTGGGGCCATAGCCCACAACAACATTGTTGCTCTATTGGAAGTATTATAATACTATCTTGTAATTTTGTAAATAGTTTTTTCTTATTTTCGTAATATTTTTAAATTTACAAATATAACGTTCGTGTTTTTACCCCAAAACGAACATTTTTGTTAATTATTCATTAAATAGTTCAGAAATTATTGACACTATCACTGAAAATGGAGTAAACTTAATAAATGAAAATATCATTTACGGAGTTTTTCCGTAAGATAAAATTCAGGAAAGCAGGGATTATACCTATGGCAAAGATGTTATATGAAGGCAAAGCTAAAAAAATTTATGAAACTGAAAACCCTAATGAAATTCTTGTTTATTACAAAGATGATGCTACCGCTTTAAACGGTTTGAAAAAAGGAACCATTATTGATAAGGGTATTATGAACAATACCATCACTACTTTCTTCTTTGATCTTTTAGGCAAAAACGGAATTCCTCATCACCAAATAAAAAAACTAAGTGATAGAGAAGCGCTTTGCAAAAAAGTACGCATAATTCCTATCGAAGTCGTCACCCGCAACATTGCGGCAGGTAGTTTGGCCAAAAAGATGGGCGTTGAAGAAGGCTTGATTTTAAAACGTCCGTTAGTAGAATTCTATTATAAAAGCGATGAGCTCGGCGATCCCATGATTAATGCTGACTATGCTGTTTCTTTTGATTTTGGAACTGATGAGCAAGTAAATACTATAAAATCTTATGCTTTGAAAATCAATGAAGTTTTAAAAGCATTCTTGTTGGAAAGAAAAGTTAGACTAGTTGACTTTAAACTAGAGTTCGGCGTTGATGCCGAAGGCAATGTTATCCTAGCTGATGAAATAACTCCTGATACCTCCCGCTTATGGGACAAAGATACTAATGAAAAACTTGATAAAGATCGTTTCCGCAGAGATTTAGGCGGTGTAGAAGATGCATATCAAGAAATAATTAAACGCTTGACAGGTAAATAAAACATTAAAAAAGTGGTCTCAGAAAAATGAGGCCACTTTTTTTACTTTGTGTTGCCGCTAAAATATATGCTAACTTAAAATTTACCCCGTGGTAGTGTGAAAATAAAACTTACCCCTTGCCCCGGTTTACTCACAACTCTGATACTACCGCCAAACATCTCTACTATAAATTTAACAATAGACAACCCTAGCCCAGTACCACCAGCTCTACGTGTACGGGCTTTTTCTATGCGGTAAAAACGTTCAAATATTTTTTTATTTTCCTCTTCATTAATACCTTCACCTGTATTATGCACAGTAAAAACAGCGAATTTGTCATCATAATCATAACTTAAAACAATATTTCCCTCTTCTGGTGTGTATTTTAAAGCATTTTCCGTAAGATTTACCAAAATTTGTTGCAGCCAGTCCTTATTTGCACAGATAACTACTGGATCTCCAAGATATTTTACTTCTAAATGCAACTTGCGCTTCTGCGCCTGAGGCAGTAATTTATCGTATACATTCTCCAACGTTCCTGCTACAGAAAAGTTCTCTATACCTATACTTTGCCTGTATTCAATTGAATCTAATTTAGCCATTTGTAATAAATCTTTAATCAATGCCTGCATCCTGCCACACTCTTCTAAAATAATATTTAAGAATTTAACTCGCAATGCGTCGTCCTTGCCTGTGTCATCTTCTAATAGCGTTTCCGAAAACCCACGTATTGTAGTAAGTGGTGTCGCCAATTCATGAGATGCATTAGAAACAAAATCAGCTTGTTTTTCGTAAATGGCCTGTAAAACCGTTATGTCGTGAAACACCATTAGAACACTGGTAGGCGAACTTTGAAAAGCTTCTGTGAGAGGTGCACCAAAAACCTGAAAAACCTTTTTGTTCCCAGCTATAGTTGTTGTAAAGTTAATTTCGAGTGACTTATCACCTAATATGCATCTTTGCATAAAGTCGGTTAAACCTTGGCTTACAATTACTTCCACGAGAGTTGATTTAAATAATAACACTTTTTTGCCAAAAAGTTTAGAAAAACGCTTGTTGCAATCAGCAATAACTCCGTCTAGTTTGACAATGGCAACCGCATTATCCATATTATCTAAAATTAGTTCCAACTTGCGTTTTTCCTTCTCTATTTCTGCAAGCTTATCGGTTAATCCAGCCGAAAGATTATTAAAAGCATAGGCGATCACACCATATTCATCATCATTTTTATTAGCTAAACGCAGTGTCAAGTCACCTTGTCCAATCTTTTCTGCTGTTGCGCTTAATTCTTCTAAAGGAGCTGTAAATTTAGCTATTAGCTTATTAACTAAAAAGCCAGCTAAGAGCATAAGTATTAGAAAAAAGAAAATAATGCTAGTACGCATTTTGCTATATTCTTCTTCTACAGGAGCCATGGAAAGTTCTGTACGCAAAATACTGCCCTTAGGTAATGGCAACTCTACAACAACACTTCTGCCGTTTGCGTTATTGTTAATTATTGTAGTTGCAGCCGGTTCTCTTTGTATTGTATTAAGATCATAACTTCTTACAGAAATCGCCCCTGTTTTTACAACCTTTAAATCAATGTTTAATTCCTTACTAAGTTTCTGTACTATTTCTTCCTTTTCATATTCTGTAGCAGCTTTAGGCAGTTGTGCGATCAAACAGCTTTGGGCATACCGAGCCTGCAAGACAGCATTTTCTTTAAACGTAGTATTAACATACTCGTAAAACATACTTAGTATATAAGAACTAACAGCCAAAAGTACCAAGAGCAGAATACCCTGCAGCATTAAAATTATACGTTTTCGTAACATTTAATTCTCCTTATAAAAATATAGTACCACTCCCCGCTTAGCTAAAATTATATAACAATAATATGCTATTTACTACAAAAAAGAAGCAGCCGCCATTGTAAAAAAGCTGCTGCTTCTAAAATATTCATTGTCCTAAACCATTTTCAACTTTTTTTGCAGCGCCATTAATAATAGATTGATAAACAAAACTATAATAATCAAAAGAGCTCCTATACCATTAGCTATATCTATTCTATCTGGTACCAACCCTATACCCATGACATACCACAAATGCACCGCTAAAGTTTCACCGGCAGCAAATACATCAAAATCGCCCATATGTCTAGATACTGTAGTCCCAGCTGTGAATATTAAAATAGCACTTTCCCCAATGGCTCGACCGCCAGCTAGCATAATACCGGTGATAATACCACCAAAAGCACTAGGTAAAACAACTTTGCGAATTGTTTGCCATTTAGTAGCTCCCAATGCTAAACTTGCCTCTCGGTAAGTCTGTGGTACTGCCCGCAAAGATTGTTCGGTTATCCTTACTAACAATGGTAAATTCAATAGTGAAAGCGCCAATGACCCTCCCAATATACTAAACCCCATTTCTAGATAATCAACAAATACCACCATGCCAAATAATCCAAGGACGATGGACGGTACCGTTGCTAAGCTTTCAGTAGACAGCCTGATAAATCTGGTAAGCCAAGTATCTTTAGCATACTCTGAAAGATAAATAGCCGCACCTAAGGCTATAATCCCAGATAAGCCCATAGAAAGAAATAAGATATAAAAAGTATTAAACAATTGAGGACCTACTCCACCTCCTGCTTCAATATCACTAGGCATTCCAAAAAGGAAGTGCCACGATAAAATTGGCAGACCTTTGTAGAGCATGTATCCTATAAAAGCTATAAGCAGCCCTATAAGAAAAACCCCTACTGCCCATAAAACAATCTTGGCAATTTTATCCATAGTTCTCGGATTCATATTTTCACCGCCTTATAGGCACTTATCTTGCGGACAATAACAATCATTAAAATTGAAATTATCAGCAGAACTAGAGCCATTAAAAACAATGAGTTACCCCATGCCGAACCAAAAGGAGTATTTCCCATTTCTACTACAATTTCACTAGGCAGCGTACTTGTAGGAGAAAATAATGATTTAGCCAGCTGGGGAGTATTACCAATGACCATTTGAACAGCCATTGTCTCGCCAATTGCTCTTGCCATGCCCAAAACTATACCTGTTATAATGCCAGGCAGCGCTGTAGGCAAAACAATATGCCATATTGTCTGCCAATATGTAGCTCCCAAAGCAATTGAGCCTTCTTCTAAGACCTTAGGAACAGCCATAAGCGCATCTGCCGCAATGCTAATAACCGTTGGTAAAATCATTATGGCAAGGATGAACGAGGCTGTGAATATACCAAAACCACTGGCAACGCCAAATATATTGCGAACCGCCGGAACTATTACCGTTAACCCAATAAATCCATACACGACTGAAGGGATGGCCATGTACAAATTAATGGCCGGTTGCAATATATTTCGCATCCAGTGTGGAGCTAGCTTTGCTAAAAAAACAGCTCCCAGTACGCCAAGCGGTCCACCTACTAAAATGGAAAATACCGTAACCGCTAAGCTGCCAATAATAAAGATTAAAGCGCCAAATTTGTTTGCATCAGGATTCCAGTTAGAAGAAAAGAAAAATTCTATTGGACTAACATCTCTAAAAGTCTGTAGCCCTTGTTGACTTATAAAGACAAGCAGAGCAACAATAATTAAGCCTAAAACACTAGCTGCACTTATAAAAAGCCAATATACTAATTTATTGTTACGTATCCTGCTTATGTTATATTTGTTCATAATTTTTTTCCTCTAACCGCAATTTTTTATTCTAATTTATTGTTTATTATTTTTTAGGAAGTTTAGTAAGAGGAATGAATCCCTTACTTTCAACGTTTTTGTTTTGGAAAGCATCACTGGTTACATAATCAATAAATGCCTTAACAGCACCTTTTGCTTCGCCTTTGGTAAACATCCTACCAGTTGTATAAACTGGATATTTTCCCTCACTAACAGCTTGGATAGAATAAGCAACACCATTAAATTTAAGTACTTTTATGCTTTTATCAGCATAGGCAGCATCAACATAACCGATAGCTCCTGGCGTTGTGGCAATTGCTGACCTAACAGCACCATTGGAATCTTGAATTATTGCATCATTAGTGAACTCTTTGCCTTTAAGTACAACCGCTGCAATCGTAGCACGAGAACCGGAAGACTTAGCACGGTGGATGATAGTAATTTTTTGATCTTTGCCGCCAACTTCCTGCCAATTATTGATTTTACCGGTTAAAATATCAACATATTGCTTATCTGTCAAACTATCTACATTTACATCTTTATTAACAATGAATACAAACGGAATGCCTACTAAATTATGTTGCACAAGTCCCTTACCTGCTAAATCGCTAGCAAGTGCTACATCAGAGTTACCAATGTCAACTGATCCAGAGGCAACTTGTTTTTGACCGGTAAAAGATCCACCACCTGAAAGATTAACAGTAACCTTATCATGTAATTTATAGAATTCTTCTTGCCCAACTTTTAAAAGAGGAAGCAATGCCGTAGAGCCAGATGCTGTTACCTTGCCTTCCACCTTGGCTACCGAATTTGCTGCTTTTTTGTCTTGTGTTCCACCGCACCCTGCTAACATACCAGCACCCAAAACCAATGCCATTGCCATCAAGCCTGTTTTTTTAAATAAGTTTTTCATTTTTCATCCTCCATTTTTTTTAATCTATTGCCAGTTATTAAATACACAACCCATTCGGCTAAATTAGTCGCATGGTCCCCAACACGTTCAATCCTTTGTATTATTTTATTAAGAACAGTACCCTGGGGAATATTAGCTGAGTCCTGTACCATATAAAACAAAATGTCACGCTTACATACATCACAAATATCATCCACTTTACTATCACTGTCAATGACATCCATGGCCATTTGCGCATCCATACTTACATAGGCCTTCAAAACATCCTGCACCATCTTTACAGCCAAAGTTGCTGCCTTGGGAATATCTACCAAAGGCTTTATCAAAGGTTCCTGACCAATACGATGGGCAAACTTAGCTATTTTTTTAGCATGATCTCCGATACGTTCTAGGTCTGTAGTCATTTTTAAAGCTGTAGATAATATTCTAAGGTCTTTGGCAATAGGTTGTTGTAAAGCAATAAGTTCCAATGTCCTGTCTTCAATAGAAATCTGTAAATCATCAATGGTAGCATCACCAAAAATAACTTTGGCAGCCAATGCCTCGTCCTTATTTTCCAGTGCTTTTATAGCATCAAACATAGCCTTAGTTACCAAATGTCCCATTAAGAGTAAATCCTTTTGAATATTTGCTAAATCTCGATCAAAGTTCGCTCGTACATCATCCATTTATCCAAACCTCCCCGTGATATAGTCTTCAGTTCGTTTATCCCTTGGATTGGTAAACATAATCTTAGTATCTTGACTTTCAATCATTTCTCCTAATAGGAAAAATGCCGTAATATCTGCTGTACGTGCTGCTTGCTGCATATTGTGAGTAACCATTACTATTGTGTAACGTTCTTTCAATTCACCCAAAAGTTCTTCAATTTTCATAGTAGAAATTGGATCCAAAGCCGAACAAGGTTCATCCATTAAAAGGATTTCCGGTTCTACTGCCAAAAGTCTCGCAATACATAATCTTTGTTGTTGTCCGCCGGAAAGACCCATGGCAGAAACATGCAACCTATCCTTGACCTCCTGCCAAAGTGCAGCTCCTCGCAAACTGGTTTCCACTAATTCATCTAATACCTTTTTATTAGTTTGCCCATGAATCTTTGGACCATAGGCAATGTTATCATAAATACTCATTTGAAAAGGATTCGGTCTTTGAAATACCATCCCCACTTTTTTGCGTAAAGCTACTACATCTGTCTTAGGTTGATAAATATCATTCCCATCTACGAGCACATTTCCCGTAATCTTTACACTTTCTATTAAATCGTTCATACGATTTAGCGTTCTAAGGAAAGTTGACTTCCCGCATCCGGAAGGACCTATAAAAGCCGTAACTTTATTTTTAGGTATCTGCATATTAATATTCTTTAACGCCTGATGCTCACCATAATGTAAGCATAAATTTTTTATTTCTATAGCATTTTCCATATTTCCTCCTTCACACTAAGCAAACTGTAGCAAATTAACGTTAAGATAATATTATGTAATTGTTAAGTTTGTGTTAATATCTTCTTGATTATATTGTCTTTTTTTTATTTAAAAGCTACAATATACGCAAGGATAGACTCCTTATAACCACCAAAAATATGAAAACTTTTATTACCAAGAATGTTCCTAAAATATTTAAGTGTAAAATTTGGGAGGAGATGATTAATATTCCTAAAATTCTTGTTGTCGATGATGAAGAAAATATTCGAACGCTAGTCCGTTTTAATTTAGAAAAAGCAGGCTATACTGTAACAGAAGCTACTAATGGCAAAGAGGCATTGGAACTAATTGCTACCAATAGACCTGATTTAGTTATTTTGGATTTAATGCTACCGGTAATTGATGGCTTGGATGTCTGCCGTAAATTAAAAGGAAACCAGCTTAACTCTTCTATCCCCATAATTATGCTAACTGCCAAAAGTGAAGAAGTCGATCGTGTTATAGGACTAGAGTTAGGTGCTGATGACTACTTAACCAAACCGTTTGGTCCCCGGGAGCTTATAGCCCGTATTAAAGCCGTATTACGCCGAGTAGTTATTATTGATAACGTCGTTAAAGAACTGTCTTTTGGCAATTTAGTAATAAATCTAACTAACTACGCAGCCTATTTGTCTGACAAGAAATTAGAATTAACGCTCAAGGAATTTGAACTATTGTGTTTATTAGTGCAAAATCCCAATCAAGCCTTCAGCCGCGAAAAATTGCTGGAAAATATTTGGGGCTATGAATATTATGGTGATACTAGAACTGTAGACGTTCATATAAGGCACCTAAGAGCTAAACTAGAATCTTCTCCAGACATAGCTAATGCCATAGAAACAGTGCGCGGCGTTGGTTATCGCCTACACAAAAAAATATAAGGTATTAGCTAAAAGCTAGGCTCTTATATTTTTTTGTTTTTTCTTCTACAGTTACCAGAGAAAAAATATGCTATAATTGTATGAAAACTTAAGTTTAAACTGGAAACGAGTGATTAATTTGTACTATTTTATTAATGATTATAGCGAAGGTGCACATCCAAAAATTATAGAAAAAATGGTTTCTACCAACATGGAGCAATCTATAGGTTATGGTTTTGACTCTCATAGCGAAAATGCGAAAAGACTTATTAAGCAGGCATGTGGCCGTACCGATATTGATGTGCATCTCTTGGTAGGCGGAACGCAGACCAATTTAACTATAATCTGTGCTGCCCTACGTCCTCATCAGGGTGTATTTTGTACCGTTCCCAGCCATATAAATACTCATGAAGCCGGAGCTATTGAACACACCGGTCACAAAGTTTTAACTATTCCTACTCAAGACGGAAAACTTTCCGCAGCTAATATCGAAGAACATTATTTGCAATATAAAAATGACCCTAATCGTGAACACTGGGTCCAACCCAAAATGGTTTATATCTCGCAACCAACGGAAATTGGTTCTTTGTATGGTAAACAAGAGCTAACAGATTTATATAATATATGCCAAAAATATAATTTATATTTATTTATTGATGGTGCTCGCTTAGGTTATGGGTTAACTGCTGAAAATAACGACCTTAGTTTAACCGATATTGCAAAATTATGTGATGTTTTCTACATTGGTGGCACTAAATGCGGAGCATTTTTTGGCGAAGCCGTAGTGATTATAAACCCGTTATTAAAAGAAGACTTTTTTTCCATTAGTAAACAAAGCGGGGCTGTTTTAGCTAAAGGCAGAATTTTAGGTATTCAGTTCGAAACTTTATTTACTGACAATCTTTATGAGACTATTTGTCGCCACGGTATAGACATGGCTATGCAAATAAAAGCTGCTCTGGAAGAAAAAGGCATTTCAGTAGTAACTAACTCCCCCACCAATCAACAATTTCCCATATTAAGTAACAGTATGTTTAAAAAGCTTAGCGCGAAATATATGTTAGCACCTTGGGAAAGAATTGATGAAAACAATATTGCCGTCAGAATATGTACTAGTTGGGCCACTGAAGAAGAACAGGTTAAGACCTTAATAAAAGAAATACAAACTTTATAAAAAAGTGCGACCTTCAAGTCGCACTTTTTTATTGACAAGCAAGTTAGCTTATGCTAATATGATTTAGTAAGTTAGCGTAAGCTAACTCGTTGAATTAAGAAACGAGGTGACATTATGCCTTTAGCACTATCGCCAGTAGGAATTTCTCATACTGTCAAAAGAATTGGAGGTAACGCGGCAACTAGACAATTTTTAGAAACGCTTGGGCTAACAATCGGGAGTGCAATAACTATTATTACAGAAAATCACGGAGACATCATTATCAAAATCAAGAATTCCCGCATAGCTGTTAGTAAAGAACTTGCTCTGAAAATAATAGTTTAAATTGTAATTAAAGGGGGTAAATCAATGTTAACATTAAAAGCAGCTGGTTGTGGAACGAATGTCACTGTTGTAAAACTACACGGAATAGGAGCAACTAAACGTCGTATTATGGACATGGGAATTACTAAAGGAACGCCAATCTTTATTCGTAAGGTGGCACCTCTTGGCGACCCGGTGGAAATTACCGTACGAGGTTATGAATTATCACTTCGGCGTGCCGATGCTGAAATCATAGAAGTAAAATAATTTGCAGAGAAAAAATTCTCTGCAAAAAAAATGGTCATATAGTTAGCCAATGCTAACTTAGTTCAAAAGAAAGAAGGATTAATAATGGAATTTAAGATTGCACTAGCCGGTAATCCCAACGTTGGTAAAACGACACTTTTTAATGAACTTACGGGCTCTAACCAATTCGTTGGTAACTGGCCAGGTGTCACAGTAGAAAAAAAAGAAGGAAAGCTAAACAAGCACAAAGATGTCCTCGTGGTTGATTTACCGGGCATCTATTCTCTTTCACCTTATACTTTAGAGGAAGTAGTTGCTAGAAATTACTTGATCAACGACCGCCCAGATGCTATTTTAAATATCATTGATGGCACAAATTTAGAGCGCAATCTTTATTTAACTACGCAACTAACAGAACTTGATATCCCTGTCATCGTCGCCGTAAACATGATGGATGTGGTTAATAAAAGCGGAGAAATAATCCGTACTGAGAAACTTGCTCAGGAACTTGGCTGCCCCGTGGTAGAAATTTCTGCAAAAACAGGAATGGGCTTAGAAGAAGTTACAGAAAAAGCAGTACAGGCGGCAAAAAATAAAACAGCGACACAACCACAGCACAAATTTTGCGGTTGTGTCGAACATGCACTAGCCCATATTGAAGAAGCTGCTCAATTGAAAATACCGGAAGCACAGCAGCGTTGGTATTCTATAAAATTATTTGAGCGCGACCCAAAAGTCAGAGAAACCTTAAAACTTAATAATGCTTTAATTAGTCATATAGAACAAGATATACTAAGCTGCGAAGAAGAATTAGATGATGATGCCGAAAGTATTATAACGAACGAGCGCTACAATTACATTGCCTCCATAATAGGCAGGTGTAATATTAAAAATAAAGCTTCATCGCATACTATTTCTGACAAAATTGATAAAATTGTAACCAATAGAGTACTTGCTCTTCCTATCTTTGCCGTAGTAATGTTTCTGGTTTATTATGTTTCTGTAACAACTGTCGGTTCTGAGGTAACTGATTGGACTAACGATGTGCTTTTTGGTGATATCATACCTCCGGCCATAGCTGCCTTTCTCACTAGTGTTAATTGTGCGCCCTGGCTGCAAAGCTTAATTATATACGGTATTGTAGGCGGCGTTGGTGCTGTTTTAGGTTTCGTCCCTCAAATGTTCGTACTTTTCACATTCTTAGCTTTTCTAGAAGCCTGTGGCTATATGGCTCGTATCGCTTTTATTATGGACCGTATTTTTCGCAAGTTTGGTCTGTCCGGTAAATCTTTCATACCTATGCTAATTGGTACAGGCTGTGGTGTGCCAGGCATTATGGCTTCTAGAACTATTGAAAATGATCATGACCGCAAAATGACTATTATGACCACCACTTTTATCCCGTGCAGTGCCAAATTACCCATCATAGCCCTTATCGCCGGAGCACTGTTCAATGGTGCTTGGTGGGTTGCGCCCAGTGCTTATTTTGTTGGTATATCAGCTATTGTGGTTTCAGGCATTATCTTAAAGAAAACCTCTATGTTTGCCAGTGAACCAGCACCTTTTGTTATGGAACTGCCCCCCTATCACTTGCCAACTTTTACTAATATATGGCGTAGTGTATGGGAAAGAGGCTCTAGTTTTGTAAAGAAAGCCGGAACCATTATTTTACTTTCAACAATTTTTATATGGTTTACATCTAATTTTGGCTTTGTAAATGGTCAAATAACAATGGTAGAAAAATTGAATGATGGATTTTTAGCAGCCATAGGTAATTCATTGGCTTGGATTTTCAAACCTCTTGGCTGGGGAAATTGGCAGGCAACAGTTGCTACAATTACAGGCTTGGTAGCCAAAGAAAATGTCGTAGGAACTTTTGGCGTACTTTATGGTTTTGCCGATGTAGCTGAAGATGGTCAAGAAATGTGGGGCACAATGGCTCATAGCTTTACCGTCATCTCTGCCTATTCATTTCTTATATTTAACTTATTATGTGCGCCCTGTTTTGCTGCTATAGGTGCTATAAGCCGTGAAATGAATAATGCAAAGTGGACGTTTTTCGCTATAGGCTATCAAACAGTATTCGCTTATGCAATCGCGCTTTGTACTTATCAATTTAGTTTGTTTTTTACAACACGCATATTTAATTTAGGCACAGTGTCGGCTTTGGTAGTTTTTGCGATTTTGCTTTATTTATTACTAAGACCTGCAAAAAAAGATATCCAAATTAATGCTAAACGCAGCATAGCAATGTAAGTTAGGAGGTTTATTATGGCAACATTTATTATTGCGACAATAATAGCCCTTATTGTAATTGCTATTATTGTAAAACTACGTAATGACAAAAAAAATGGTAAAAACAGCTGTGGCTACAGCTGTAGTTCTTGCCCAAATTCCAGTCTTTGCCACAAAAAATAAAATCACAAATATTAGGAGGATTATGATGAAAAGAAATTTTGTACTAGCATTAGCTATGGCGCTTGGGGTGAGTGCTACGGCTTTCGCAGCAAACCCTTTTTCCGATGTTCCTGCAAGCCACTGGGCCTACGCTTCTGTAGCTAAATTGGCCGCAGAAGGTGTCGTTGACGGCTATACTGACGGTACCTTCAAAGGCAACAATTTGATGACTCGTTATGAAATGGCTCAGATCGTCGCTAAGGCCCTGGCTAAAGGCGCCATTAATCCCAATGACCAGCTAGTTAGCGAGTTTGCAGACGAATTGGACTCTCTGGGCGTACGTGTTGCCAAACTGGAAAAAAAGACCGATAATGTAAAAATAACCGGTGAAGCACGCTATAGATATTTTCATTCCAAAAAGAATACCTTGGGTGACAATGGCAACAGCAGTTTTGAAACAGATTTGCGTACACGCCTTACCCTTACCGGCGACATCAATGAAAACTGGCATTACACAGGTATGTTTGAGAACATTGAGAACTTCGGCAGCAATGAAGGAGCTACTGAAGACAATAAATTTAAGCGTGCCTATTTAGAAGGCAACATCGGTTCGGTAGCCGTCAAAGCCGGGCGCTATGATGCCTATATGGCAGAAGGCCTGGTACTTGATACCGATGGCGACAGCGTTAACGGTCTGCAGCTGGATTTAGGCAAAGGCAAACTCAGTGGCACCGCCATGTACGGTAAACTCACCGATGACACGGATGCCAAATACTACGGGCTAAGCATGCAATACAGTTCCACACCCATAGGCATCCACGGCGGATATTACAGGCTAAAAAGTGACGACTGGGGAGTAGACTGGAGCAATAATAAACCTAGTATTTGGAACGCCGGACTGGACGGAACAATCGGAACTGTAAACTTCACGGCGGACTATTTGAAGGGCAATACAGATAACTTGGACGGCGACAGCACAGGTTATGCCTTAGGTGTTTCCTGGGGCGAAGCAGATCCTGAAGCCGTAGGCTCCGTGACTGTGTTCGCTAATTACTACAATCAACCGCGCACTACATTTTTCGCCCATACCACTGATGCTGCTACCTTTGACGATACTCTGACCGGTTTTAAAGGTTACGGGGTGGGAGTCGGCTACACTATCATGAAAAATGCCGTAGCTACCCTACAGTATTTTGACACCAAAGAAAAAGGCGGCGAAGGCCGTAAGGATCAAAGAATTTGGTCTGATATAACCATTACTTTCTAAAAAACACTTGTTCCCCTCTTTCTATATAAAAAATAAACCTGACTCTTTTATGAGTCAGGTTTATTTTTGCCTTGCTAATAAAAACACCATGGAAATAATACATACCACTCCTACCGTTTCTGCTAAGCCAAAACTAACATTTAAAAAAATAACTGCCAGTACCACTGCCGATAAAGGCTCTAAAGAGGCTAAAGCCGCTACTTCTGAAGACTTAATATATTTTGTACTTTCTAAATAACAGTAAAAAGCGATTACCGTTCCCAATAGGATAAGTACTGCCATGCCCACAATAGTCCCCATATCCATAATACCGGTAAAAGGCCAAGGTTGTAAAAAAATATTTATAAAAATCCCACCAATAAACATACTCCAACCAATTACAACTGCTGAAGGGTATATTTTCAACATTTGTCCTGGATAAATAGTATAAAAAGCAGCAAAAAAAGCCGCAAGTATACCCCAAAATAAAGTCTGCGCTGAAATTGCCAACGTTTCCCAATTGCCTTTGGTAACCAACATATAAGTTCCCAGCATAGCTAAAAAAACAGACGTTGTTTCTAGCTTTCCCGGCCAACGCTTAGTAACTAAAAGTGAATAAAATAAGACGAAAACCGGCATAAGATATTGCAAAACAGTAGCTGTTGCTGCATTTCCATATTTTATAGCCATAAAAAAGCTATATTGAGTCATAAACATTCCTATAATT
>Ga0172378_10003908_pt1 | contig 14028 bp, 10 predicted proteins | sample GrowelOW332metaG_FD_119755 | JGI IMG/M metagenome (GOLD analysis project Ga0172378, IMG submission 119755) | Groundwater microbial communities from an aquifer near a municipal landfill in Southern Ontario, Canada - Pumphouse #3_1 metaG | ecosystem: Environmental > Aquatic > Deep subsurface >... | reverse complement strand
TGACCAAGCTCTGGTATTGCACAAAAACAAACATCCCGAATAAAGGGAACAGAGACAGAGGTACTCGACTCAAACATTCGTATCACAGACCGTGCTTTTTTCACAAGAAGGACTTTTATTTCGTTCGTTCCTTCATATACTTTTTCTATTATTCTTTCCATATCACTCAGTGTACCAAAAGACCAAACAGAGGAATAGACACACAGGTGAAATCAGGGGTACCAATTTTATACAGGCCGAAAAGAGAAGAAAACCACCAAACGAGTACACGTGGTGGTTTTCTCAAAAATTGCACAAGACAAAAGAAACTTTTTATTTCATTTTACTTTTTTTTGCATGCATTTTATTTTTCTTATTACGAAGTCTATTCTTCTTTTCCTTAGCTTGAAGTTTCTTTTTTCTTGCTAATTCTTTTGCTTCTTTCAAAGCTCTTTTTGCGTAATATTCTTCTTCAGCTTTTTCAAAAGCTTCTTCTACTTTCTGATTAAACTCTTCTTCAGTCACATCCATGTCACCGAGGTCAATTACTAATTTTCTCATACTATACTCCTTGTATTCATGCTACGGTAGCTCTCTAAAAACTTTTTTGATACATATCATTATCTCTCAAGCACTACGACACTTTCAGTGCCATGAGTATTTGGATAGAAATCAAAGACCTTGACTGATAATACCTTAAATCCCTCTCTTATGAAAGAGCCAATATCACGTCCGAGTGTCACACTATTACAAGAAACATAAATCACTCTCTTTTCACCAAAGGAGGAAAGGAGATGCGGTACGGTTCGCTCGAGACCCGTTCGTGGTGGGTCAACCACAATCGTATCAACATGACTTCGCTTCTTTCGTGCCCATTTCTCAACGGCATCGGTATACGAGATGGCATCAGGAGCATTGAGAAGCGCTAATCTTCTACATTCCTTTTGTCGCTCTACAGCAACCGTCCCTTTGGGAAGTACCGCAGAGAAAGAGCCTACTCCAGAATAGAGGTCCATAACCTTTCCTCCCTCAACGAGAGAAGAAACATAGCTTAAGAGCTCAGGAAGCAGAAATTTATTACTCTGGAAGAAAACATTTGCATTCACACTATAGGTGTGTTCTCCCATTTCAATATGCACCAGTTTATCACCAAAAGAAATGCCATCATCACCAACAAAGGCTGCAATTTCAACAAAAGGACCATTGGCCTTTTTTCCACTGAACATCACATTTCGGGCTTCTCGTTTGAGAATTTCTTTACTTGCAAGCACTTCATTGAGTTCATCACACAAAACAGGACAGTGATCAATAGGAACGAGAGTATTACTCTTTGGAGAAAGGAACCCCGCTTCTTCAGTTGCTATGTTGTAGTGAATCCTTACTCTATTGCGATAACCAAAAGCAGGTCCTTCAACCCTTTTTTCGACGGTATAAGTCGAAGAATCGACCCTTCCCAGTCGTTTAATATTATCAAGAACAATGCGCTCTTTCTCTTCAGCTTCCTTTTTTGCATGCAGATGTTGCAAGTCACAACCACCACACACATCATAATACTGGCAGGGAGGGATGACTCTCTCTGGGGAAGCAACGATGAGACTGGTTACCCGAGCAAAGCAGTATGAAGCGTTTTCTTTATACACATCAATTACTACCGTTTCTCCTGGGAGTGCTTTCTCAACTAATACTGCTTTTCCACTGGGTAAATGGCCAAGACCTTTACCGCCTTCAACAAGGCTTTCTATGTTAATTTGCATCTGCAAATTCCTTAATATATGAAGCGATAAGATCAACACCACTTTGCCAGAAATGAGGATCGGTTAAATCACAATCAACCAACTGAGCAACGGTTCTGCAATCGTTTAAGCCAGTTGAAGCGAGCATTTTCTTATAGACAGCAGGGAATTCTTTACCAAGCTTTTCTCTCTGAGAATAAACACCAAGAGCAAACAATTGACCAAAGGCGTAGGGATAGTTGTAGAAAGAGAACGCTGAAGAATAATAATGTCCTTTCACCGCCCACATGTATGGATGATAAGCACTCAATTCGCCATAGGTCTTCTTTTGACATTCAACCATTAATGCACTCATTCGTTCTGCAGTAAGATCTCCATCTTTTCTTTCTTCAAAAAGCGCTCTCTCAAAGTAGAAACGACAAAGGATATCAACACAAATTTGTGCTGCGTCCTGAATGAATTGTTCGACAAGAGATAATCTTTGATCGGTTGTTGCTTGATCAAGTGCACCTTGCAATGTCAAATATTCACTAAAAATTGAAGCTGTTTCAGCCAGCGTCATAGGATAAGTTCTGAGTAAACTACTCAAAGGGAGTACCTGTGAATCATGGAATGCATGACCAAGTTCATGTGCCATGGTTGAAAGTCCACTATAGGAAGAATCAAAATTACACATAATGCGACTACATTTTGCATCAGGGAAAGCGATATCGTATGCTCCACCAATTTTGCCTTTTTTCGGCTCTGCATCGATCCAATTGTTCTCAAAAGCCTGCTGTACAAAAGCACCCATTTCACTATCGAATGAGGTAAACTTATCGATAATAAAAGCCTTGGCTTCTTCAAAAGTAAAATGCATGGTTGAAGAAGAAACAGGAGCAAACAAATCATAGAATGCAAGTTGTTTTTTGCCCAGTCTCTTTGCCTTTGCAGCAAAATACGAGCGGAAGAGTGGTAAATTCTTTTCCAATGTCCCAATGAGGGCATCAAGAACGGAAGAATCAATACGAGCGTCAGCCATTGAGCGTTCGAGATTACCATAGTTTCTTCGCTTATCCAACGTAATCGTTGCACCCTTTACACCATTCAAAGCAGCAGCATAGGCGGTCTCATTATTCTTTAACAAGGCAACTTCTGCCTCAAAAGCACTCTTTCTTACTTCAGGGTCTTTATCAAAGGCAAAGTTTCTCAACTCGGTAACGGTGAGATCTTTTCCTTGGTAGCTGATAGTAGTGCTACTAGCAAGAGCTTCCTGAAGTCTTTCAAATGCTTCCGTACCACTACGATTCAAGTCTGCGGCTAAATCTTCATTATCCACACTCATTTGATGGGTTTGTTCGTCAAGGAGCAATCCTAAAACATAGTCATATTTCTCAAGGCTTTCACCAACAGCAGTCTTCAAAATAAGGTCATCTTTCTTCTCAAAGAGATAATTTTTTAGTGCAATACCAACACCGTTAAACAACACACCTAATTGGGATACTTTTGCCTGTGCTTTCAACCAGAGAGCAGAGGTCGTATCAACAGAGAGCCCTGCGTAGGCATAGGCATTCAATGTCTCATAGGTATCGGCAATACTTTCATATTCTTTTACGACAACATCTAATGAAGCATTTTCTTTGATATCAGCTTTCATTTGATGACATTTTTCTTCACAACGAACAATTGCTTGTGTAAAATCTTCACCCTCAGGAGAAGAATAGATAGGACTCAAATCCCATTTTGGTAATTTTTCTTTCATTCCATTACTCTCTTCGTACTACCTTCGTAGTCACGTATTATTTTTCCATTGAACAACGTGTTCACTTCAATTACAAGATTATTGCTGTGCATCTTGGTAAAAATGCACCGTAATACAAAGGAAAAAGAAGGACAAGACTTTTGTATTGCAACAGCGTCTTATCGCTTATTTCCTATTTATTTGAATTTTTAAACTCAGTGATATTGTATTCTCCAATCTTATTCAAGATTGTTCTTCTACTAATGCCAAGTTCTTTTGCAGCCTGACTCTTATTACCACCCCAACGATGAAGCGATTCAACAATCGTCTCTCGTTCAACTTCTTTCAAACTCTTCACTTCAATTTTCTTATGGGTTGTTTCCATAGAAACATGCCCTTTTGCTTGAGAATTAGGACTTATCACCGATTCCTGTAGTTTAATATCATCGGCTCTCACCAGTGTATCATCGGCAAACAGAACAGCTCTTTCAATAACGTTCTCAAGTTCTCTCACGTTTCCGTAATACTCTCCTTCCTTCAATTTTTCAAGAGCATCAGGAGAAAATCCAGCAATTCCCAGATCCATATTCTTGTTTCTTAACGATATTAAGATTCCTGCAGCGAGCAAAGGAATATCTTCTTTCCTTTCTCTAAGCGGTGGAATCTGGATTCTCAGTACATTCAAGCGAAAGTATAAATCTTCTCGAAACGATCCATTTCGCACCATATCTTCAAGATTCTTATTGGTTGCTGCGATAATTCGCACATCGATGGGACGCTTTTTGGTATCACCCAATCGTTGTACTTCTCTATCGTTAATAACGGTTAACAGTTTCACTTGCAGTTCAAGAGGAAGGTCTCCCAGTTCATCTAAAAAGAGCGTACCACCATTGGCACTTTCAAAGAGTCCGGCTTTACTTGAAGTAGCTCCGGTATACGCACCCTTTTCATGACCAAACAATTCATTTTCAATGAGATTTGCAGGTACGCCACCGATGTTAATGGAAAGGAAAGGTCCTTGGTCTCCAAAACTCTGCTGGTGAATTTCTTTTGCAACGACCCCTTTACCGGTTCCACTTTCGCCGGTAATTAATACATTTGATTTTGTTTTCGCACAGAGAGAAATCATCTTTTTAATTTCAATCATGGATTCACTCTTGCCAATAAAAGAAGAATTTTCCATAGGAATTTCTTTTTCAACCAAACGCCGTACATGGTTGGCTTCAACCATTTTCGTCAGTTTTTCAACCAATTCTTGAGGATTAAAAGGTTTTACAATATAATCTGCGGCTCCACCTTTCAATGCATCAACGGCATCGGTAATATCGCCATGAGCACTGACCATAATAACCGGCATATCATAGCCTTCTTCTCGAATCCATCGAATCAGTGTTAAACCATCCATTCCAGGCATCTTAAGATCAACGACCATGCCGTCATAGTCACATTCCCCAATCATACGTTGAGCGGCTAAACCATTTTCAGCTTTATCACTCTCTATTTGAAAAACCTGAAAAAATTGGCTCAGACTATCTCTAATATTTACTTCATCATCTACAATTAATATTTTCACAACCCTTTTCCTTACTTACTTAATCATCTATGGCTCGAGGAAGCAATTTTGCAAGAGGTAATACCACCCGTGCAACCGTTCCTCCACCTTCACGTGGATAGAGATTCAACGTCCCCTTTTGCACGGTGATAAACTGACTTGAAATAGCCAAACCGATACCACTTCCTTTTTCTTTTGTCGTAAAGAAAGGATCAAATATCTTATCAGCAGCATCAGGAGGTAATCCATCCCCTCTGTCTTTTACTTCAATAATTACCACATTTCTTTTTTTATCACTTCGAATAACCACTTCGACCTGTGGATCATCACCACTTTCGATAGCATTTTTCAAAAGATTTTCAAAGACACTTCGTGCCCTATCAATATCAAAATTGATAGCGTATTCCCCATTCATATATAAATTAATGGTGTTTTCAGAGAAACGACCAATTAATGTTTCAAACAATTTTCTTACACGTATATTCCTCGGGTTTCCCTTTGGATTATGCAAAAACTCACTCACTTTATCGGTGAGGACCGTCACTCTTTTTGTTTCTTCTTCAATAATATTAAGGTTTTCCTTGTATTGATCCTTTGTTTGATAACGAAGAATGGCAACTTGAATGGCAATAACACTCAAAGGATTCTTAATTTCATGCGTCAACGTGCGTGCGGCCTGCCCAAGATTCACCAAACTTCTTTGCCTTTCGAGCGTATCTCGGTACTTCCTATTATTAATAAAGATACGGAAGATGATAATAAAAAGCAACGTCAAAAAGACCAAGGCAACGTAAAGCAGAAGCCTCATCTTAATAGTGCCTGCATGGTAGGCACTCCCGTCAATTGAAATATAGAGGATGTCAGAAAAGATAGAGGGAAGAGACGAAAGCGAAGAGTCAAAGGTTTTAAGGTCGATACCATAGGCTGAAACCGTTGCTCTATCAATCATTCTTACATATTCAAGCACCGCTCTATTGCTATTATAAATAGCTTTTCCGGTGGTTTTTATATCTTCCCAGTTTGCTTGGTTATCGACAAAATCAAGGGGAAGCACAACAGGAACATCTCCTTCACTAAAAACTTTTGCACCAAGCTGTGAATAGATGGCAACCCCAATAATGCCATTGTCTTGAAGAATTTCATTTGCCTGAGAAACTCCTCTATCGCGAATGGAAAAAATTGTGGTATTAAATGCTTGTTCTGCACTCTTCTGCATCATCAAATCTTCTCGATCCTGTAACGCACTAAAAAGGAAAATAAAAAGTATTACCAACGATACGTACGCCACTAAAAAAGCAACCGCACCACCAAATGCTATTTTCTTTTCATCTTCTTCATTTTTTTTCCTTTTTATCATATGAAACATCTTCTTTTCTCTCTTTCTTTCTACTCATAATTTAATGCATCAATAGGGTCTAAGCGAGAAGCATTGAGTGCAGGATACCATCCAAAGAAGATTCCAACAAACATACTAAAACCTAAAGCCACCAGTACCGAAGACACAGAAAGGGTAAATTTCCATTGCGCTAAGGTCGTTACAGCAATGGTAATCAAACTCCCAAATCCAACCCCGAGGATACCACCAAACAACGTAAGACTCACCGCTTCGATGAGAAATTGTCCCCGAATGGTTGCTGGTGTTGCACCTAATGCTTTTCTAATTCCAATTTCCTTTGTACGCTCAGTCACAGAAACAAGCATAATGTTCATGATACCAATACCACCAACAAGTAAACTGATTGCCGCAATAGCAGCAAGGAAAAGAGAAAGGGTTCCCGTGACCTTACTTGCCATCTTTACTAACGTTGCAGGACTAAAACTATTATACGCATCACTGCCAACAACAGAATCCATAAAGGCTGTTATTTGGTTTGATACCGTAATGGTATTAAAGCCATCTTTGACAATTATAGTATAAAGTGACACCTGAGGAATACTAGCAAGCTTGCCATTAAAGGTCGTAAAAGGAATATACGCCGAAGAATTGAAATCAGAGAGAATTCCTTGTTCCTTGTTATTCAATACCCCGCCGACAGTAAAAGCTAAAGGAGAGCCTTGTGAACGTTGCAAAAAGACGGTTTTCCCAACCGCTTCACCGTAGGGGAAAAGTTTATGAGAAAGGGTATCACCCAAGATAACCACCTGCCGAAAGCCAAAACTATCGGTATCAGTGAAAGCTTTTCCTTCGGCAAAGCTTAATTTTTGCAGATCAAAATAGGAGGTATCAGTACCAATGACCGTTGAAGAAGTACGATACTGATGATACCTCACCGCTACCGTATCCTGCATTGATGGGAGCACTTGCTCGACACCAGCAACTTTATTCACTAAGGTCTGGCACAGTGTCGGCGTGAAAAAATCATTTGCTTCGGGAATTTGCTGAGGAAAGATTGAAATAATATTGGTTCCACCTGATGCAATGCTCTCACTAATACTGGTCGTGGCACTAACCCCTAGATTCAAAATAGCAACAACCGCTCCCACGCCAATGACAATACCTAGCAGCGAGAGCAACGTTCTCATTTTACTGCTAACCATTGCACTCACGGAAAGTTTCACATTTTCAATAAACATCACGCTTCCTCCACAATCTTTCCATCTCGCAGATGAATCTGTCTCTGACACTGAAAACCAAGGGCTTGATCATGGGTCACAAAAACGACCGTTCTCCCTTCACTATTGAGTTGTTGAAACAGTTCCATGATTTGTGCTCCAGTATGGGTATCCAAAGCTCCTGTTGGTTCATCTGCTAAAAGAATTGAAGGGTTTCCCACCAACGCACGTGCAATAGCAACCCTTTGCTTTTGCCCACCAGACAATTCATTTGGCCTGTGATACATGCGATCAACAAGACCCACTTTTTCAAGAGCCTGGACAGCCATTTCTTTTCTCATTTTTGGTGAATACCCTGCATACATCAAAGGTGTTTCAACATTTTTCAATGCATTCATTTTACCCAAAAGGTTAAACTGTTGAAAAATAAAACCAACCTTTTTGTTACGTAACGAGGCAAGTTCCGTGTCTTTCATTCCTTTTGTTGCTTTGCCATCAATCATAATATGTCCAGTAGTTGGCGTATCAAGACAGCCTATAAGGTTCATCAGAGTACTTTTACCACTTCCAGATGGTCCCATAATAGCGGTAAAGGATCCCTTTTCAATGGCAAGACTCACATCATCCAATGCCTTTACGCAATATTCGCCAACAAGATAGTATCGTCTCACATGAGAGAGAAGAATAACGGGAAAAGGACTATGCATGGCTGCCTCCAAAAGCATCTTCTGGATTGGTCTTCTTAATCAACAGCGTATCACCTGGAATCACATCACCACTGAGTAACTGACACTTTCCATTTCCCAGGTATCGTATTCTCACTTCTTCATCTTTCAACGATCCATCGTCTCCCTTTTTGGTAACAAAAGAGCGACCATTTTCATTACGTATCGCTCCTTGTTGAATGAGCGTATAGGTAATTTTTGCTTGACTATCAATTTTACCAGCAAAGGTAAAGCCACTCCAAAGGTCAGAGGGAGGATTTGCAATAGTCAATTCAACATTCACAGCCCCAAGGCCACTGGAGGTATATACCCCAAGCATAGGAATCTTTGAGACTTCAGCAGTAACAATGACACCAAGAAGTGACGAAAAAGAGAGGAAAGCTTTTTCCCCTACATGCACATACTTCATATCAAGTTCACTAATCTGTACCGTTGCTTTAAGCTTGGAAACATCAACAATCGTCATTTGATTGGTTGTGGTTCCTGCAACATTATAATCCCCCACTTCCCAGTCACACGAAGCAACAACGCCATCAAAGTTTGCCGTTGCTGTGGTATAGACCAAATTGTTTTGAGCATTCTTAATTTGCATTTCAAGTAAGTTTTCTTGACTCTTGTTGCCGGTTAATCGAGCGGTATCAAGTTGTGTTTGGAGACTGGCGATTTGATAGAGTTGAATGGTATCATCAACCGTTGCAAGCACATCACCTTTTGTAACCGAATCGCCTTCCTTAAAAGGAACAGAGGTAATTGCACCATCGGTTCTTAAGGTGACATTCTGCGCATCAAAAGGTACCACATAACCGGTGATGCTAATCTCCGGTTGAATGGTACTCTCACTCACCGGTGATTCGATATATTGTGCTAAAATATCGACAGACTGAACTGCTGTCTTTTTCCAAGGGACTCGATTATTATGAATAAAGAAGGAATAGGTATATCCTCCGAAACCCAAAAGCAGGAGTACCAAAATCCAAGCAACTACGGTTTTGCGTACATGGCGTTTTCCCTTTTTCACTTTTTCTGCGCGCAAAAGAGTTTCTGTATCAGGTTCAAGGTTTTTCTTCTCGTCATTATTGTGCATTATATTCATTCTTCCACTTTCCTTTTCAACTAAAGTTTCAACTGCTCTTTTGCATTTTCTATGAGCAAACCATTGATTCTGCTGATCATATTGGCTTTTTCATCCAAGTCACACTGATGCTGAGCATCACGCACATCTTGTTCCGATGCAACTCCGTATGTTTTGAGTTGTTTTTGGAGCGCTACATTACTCAGATGTAAAGCGGTGAGATTTTCTCTCTCACTCTGTTCATACAACCAACTGTTCACTTCATTATTGATGCTCATCTGATCAATCATCTCTTGATTCTTCAATGTATCTTCATCGATTTGAGACAAACTCACATCATTTTCATAATTTTGTTTTTCCAGTTTTCGCTGTGCTGTGGTGGTGTCATTACTCAACCGGCCACTTACTTGCACATAAGGACTTCCCATCGTCCAATCGGAGTTATTAAGCGACGTACTACTGGTACCAACCTGGGTTTTAACCGCCCAATTCTTTGCTGAGTACGTAAGACCAACATCACCTTTCAGATACGAGAGGTCATGGGAATCATCACTGGCAAAAGAGGAAGAGAGCGACGTTTCGGCAACCAGATTACTGCGATGATCGAGAATACTCAGATGATCGAGACGAGATTGATTAAGTGCCTTCTCAGTCTCAGCAATTTGGCGTGATAAGCTTTTCTCAGGAACGAGTGACATGGTGACATTGGCTCTTCTAATATCATCGATGGTAAGAGGGGTATAGGGAACACCTGCAACATGATAAAACTGTTGCTTCGTATTTTCAATTTGGCGCGTAAGATTATCAATGGTATGGGTATAACTGTCAAATTGCGCTTTATTTGCTCGGTAGGAGAGACTCGTCGTATCGACTGTTTGAAGGGAGAGACTATCATCCATGGTCTTGCGCAGTTTTTCCCTCTTATAGCGATAATCGGACTGCTCTTTTTCTCCACTGATAATTGATTTTACCAGAGTAAGCAGGGTCTTGGTGAGGGTATTCACCCCTGTTCGATAACTTTGCTCTGCACTGAGGGCTAACTTTGCATCGGTTAAGTCTCTGATTGTTGTCTGGTAATCACCAAATAAAAAGGTATGAGAGAGACCAAGCGAAACACCACCTGAAGTTACCTTTTCTCCAGCGGTAGCAGAAGAAATGGTTCCATAGGGATTAAGAGTAAACACCGTATGATCGGTTGCTTCTCCATTGGTCGTTGCATCATAGCTACCGGGAATACTTACTTGCAGCAATTGTCCCGAGGAAGAACCAAAGGAAAGAGATGAGTTGGTAGAGGAAAAATCACTACTCCCATCATAAGTTTTCCCATCTCCTTGATAGAGAGCCGAGGGATTGAGCGAATATTGGACGGTATGGTCTTGTAATTCATTTTGTTTAATTGTGAGCAAAGTATTTTCTCTGTGATATTCTAGTTGTCGTATTTGCGAACTAGCAGACAAAGCGTGCTCAATTAATGAGTCTAAACTTTGTGCAGGAAGAGAACACACTGCCATTGTTGCGGTTAATAAGCAAACCGTTATCTGAGGCTGAAGTTTCAAAAAAATCTCCTTCTATCGGTGCAGAGTATATCTGATATATATCACCTACATCTCTGCTGAAATGTACCATTCGATTTACTATATACCAATTCAAACATCAAGACTACAAAATCTCTTTTAACCATGTATAAATTGTGTAAACTCCCGCTCAAGTTCATAAAAGGTCTGTTAAAAATCTGAAGCCTCAACTTTGCTTGAGAATAACCCGATATTTATGCTATTTAGTGCCTTGCTCTCTTGTTTAATACAAGGTTTTTGCCTATTTTAAGGTGTATGATTAAGAAAGAACTCAATAATGACATATTAGCAGGCCATTTAGCCTCTATACAAGAAGATGGAAGGCATATTTTCATCCTCAATAAATCCAATATACGTTGTACCATTGTCAATGGCAGTACCATGCTCAATCAAATGAGAGCGAACCATGAACTCAACTATGTCGATTCCTATGTTTTAGGGGAAGCATATCTTGCTGGGGCTTTGCTCTGTTCAACATTGAAGGGCGAAGACCGAATTCAATTAACCATTGAATGCGGTGGACCTATTGGTGGCGTATACATTGAAGCCGGTGCTTCAGGTTGGGTGAGAGGATATCTCAAGAATCATGGGGAAGAGAGCCAAACTGAGGGTGTGATTGATACCAATCCACTCTACGGTCCTGGTTTTCTCTCTCTGACCAAACTTCTTGAAGATAATAAAACTCCTTTCAGTGGACAAGTAATGCTTCAATACGGCATTTTAGAAAAGGATCTCCAAGTATACTTCACCGAAAGTGAACAGACTCCTTCCCTTTTCCGTTTGAGCATTGCCTACGACAAAGACCAAAATATCATTGGTGCAGGTGGCATCTTCTTCCAAGTTCTTCCTGGATCTGAAGAAAATGCTTTAAGCGCTCTTGATGAAATGAAATTACCATCTCTTGCACAATACCTTGCAAAGGGTGGTACCATTGAAGATTACGTGAGTGAAAACTTTGAGAAAGAAGCAATCCATTTGGCTACAACACCGCTTGCATTTACCTGCTCGTGTGAACGAGACAATTTTGCATCATATCTTTCACGACTACCAAGAAAAGAAAAAGACGAGATTTTAGCAAACGGACCATTCCCTTTGGAATTGGTTTGTTTCAATTGCAATTCAAAATACGAATTTGAAAAAGAAGAGTTAATCAAACTGCTGAAGTAACAGTGGTTAAGGAGATACTATGGTTTATTATGCAACGTGTGCAGCCAATCAGGAAGATATCCTGGAAAAAGAAGTAAGAGAAGCGGGAGCTACGGATTTAGTTGTCACTTCAGGTGGAGTAGAATGGGAAGGAGACCTTGCAGCAGGATATAGATTTTGCCTGTATTCAAGATGTGCTTCACGATTGTTATTAGCATTATACGAAGATTCAAATATTATTGATTCAGATTCAATGTATGCTTCAGCAATTAAAATCCCTTGGGAAAATTGGATTACTCCAGAGCAGACCTTTACGATTTCAAACACCGTCAGAGACTGTCGATGGCTCAAGAATAGTCATTTCGCAGCTATCAGACTCAAGGATGCTCTTGTAGATAGAATTAAAGATACCAATGATGGTGAAAGACCGAATGTTGATCAAGAAAATCCTGATCGTACGTTCCACATTTCAATCAAAGGCGATGAAGTAACGTATTATGTCGACTTTAGTGGTAAATCAATGAGTCGAAGAGGATATCGTATTGCATTTACCGATGCAATTCTGAAAGAATCTCTTGCTGCAACATTGATTAAACGTTCTGAAGTCAAGAAAGTACTTGATAATGAAGAGAGAGAAGAAGAGCCAGTGATTCTTGATCCATTCTGTGGAGCAGGTACCATTCTCATCGAAGCAGCTTTGTGGGAAAGCAAAATTGCTCCAGGTCTTATCGATCCTGACAAATTTGCCTTCTTAAACCTTCCTTTCCATGATGCTGATATTTGGCAGAGTGTGTTAGATAAGGCAATTGAAGAGGAAGAAGAAGGAACCAAGCGTCAGTTTAAGTTCTATGGTTGGGATATTGACTCTCATGCTATTGAAATTGCTCAAAAGAATGCAAAAGCTGCTGGTGTTGATGACAAGATTGAATTTGCCGTCAAGGACTTCACTAAAATTACAGAAGCAGATGTTCCTACACAAAAGGGTTACATCATTACCGACCCTCCTTATGGTATTCGTCTCCAGTCACATGGATTAGAAGATCTCTACACCGGTATGGGTAAGGTCATGAATGAGTTCTTCGGTGGTTGGAATGCTTCAATTATGTGTGGTACACAGGAGCTCTTAAGTTTCGTGAACATGAAGCCAAATAGAACCAACAAGGTCATGAATGGCAGTATTGATTGTCAGATTGCTCATTACTACATCTTCAGTAAAGAAGAAAAAGAAGAGATGATGCAAAAGGCAATTGAAAAGAAAGCAGAAAGACTTGCGCAGCCTCTCTCTTCCGGTGCTCAAATGGCGTACAACCGCATCAAGAAGAATCTTGATCGCTTGAGACCTTTGATGAAAGAACAGGGTGTCACAAACTTTCGACTCTATGATGCTGATATGCCTGAATACAGTGCGGCTATTGATATGTATGGTGACCATATTATCAATCTCCAAGAATATGCAGCACCACGAGAAATTCCAGAAGAAGACACAAACCGTCGTCTCGAAGAATTAATTGATGCAACAGAAAGAGCCTGTGGTGTTGAAAGAGAAAATATTCATATCAAAAGACGAAGAGTGCAGAAAGGGATTAATCAGTACGAAAAAATGGGAAATAAGAATAGATTCTTTATTATCCATGAAAACGATGCTCGATATCTTGTCAACTACACCGATTACTTAGATACCGGTATTTTCCTTGATCACCGTCCTGTGAGAAAGCTCATTAGTAAGATTACCGATAAAAAGAGATTCTTGAACCTCTTCTGTTACACAGGAACTGCAACAGTTCAAGCTGCAAAGGGTAATGCACTCAGTACCGTTTCTGTTGATACCAGTGGTACCTATCTTGATTGGGCTCAAAAGAACATGGAACTCAACGGTTTTAAGGGTATGAACCATTTCTACTATAAAGTTGATTGTCTTCAGTATCTCTATGAGACCTACGACAGATATGATGTCATTTTCTGTGACCCTCCAAC
>Ga0172378_10003906_pt1 | contig 14030 bp, 8 predicted proteins | sample GrowelOW332metaG_FD_119755 | JGI IMG/M metagenome (GOLD analysis project Ga0172378, IMG submission 119755) | Groundwater microbial communities from an aquifer near a municipal landfill in Southern Ontario, Canada - Pumphouse #3_1 metaG | ecosystem: Environmental > Aquatic > Deep subsurface >... | reverse complement strand
TAAGCAGCATATTTTTTATTTCTGAACATATCCATAACACCGTGGTAGCATATTCTATCCCCTGCACCAAATTCTTGATGAGTGTTGTAATCAGTCATGCACCAACCCGTTAGGCCGCATATTCCATCATCGCCCATAAAGTCATTCATCACGCGCAAGTGGCGCAAAGCTTGATCGACTCTCGATGATTCAGGATCATCAATCTTTGTAGGGTGCATGTGACCGTTGTGTTCCGTAACCATGTAAGGATCTTTTAAAGATTTTAGCAAGCCTCTATTCTTCCCGTTGTGCAAAAAATCATTGTAGGTATATACGTCTTCAAGCAAATTCGACTCTCTAAAATTCCTTACTCCGCCTGTAGGTCGAGTTGAATCGAGTTGATGAGCAATTCTGTTGGTCTCCGAATACAACTCGTCGTCGGGTGATTCATTTATGCGGACGCCCCAAATGAAAATTGAAGGGTGGTTAAAATCTTCGACGATCATGTCAGTCACATTAGCGAGACAGTTTCTTCGCCAGGCGGGATTTTTTGAAAAAAACTGCCACCCGGGTATCTCAGTGAAAACCAGCAGACCAATCTCGTCGCAGCGATTTAAAAAGTGCTTCGAGTTCGGATAGTGAGAAGTGCGAACAACATTTGTACCTAATTGTTTTTTTAGTATATCTGCATCTAGTTCCTGCAAGGACTTCGTAGCCGCATATCCCATATACGGATAAGATTGATGCCGATTAAGCCCCATCAATTTAATCTTTTTTTCATTCAAATAGAATCCGTCATCGCTTATACTCACAAATCTAAATCCGAATCTTTCTGTGATTGTGTGAACAGTTTTATCATTGACGATATCTATCTTTAGTTTGTACAATCTCGGGTGATCCAAATCCCAATATTCAGCTTTAAACCCGCTGAGTTCGTAAGTTTGACTTTCGCTGGGTTCAAGTTGCCAACTTTTGATGGCTTTGGATTCGGTATCGAGCAATACAACATCAAAGTGAGAATTGCTCTCAATGGTTGAATCGATATTAACTTTTAACTTTGTCAGTGATAAAGGAGAAATTCGCAAGTGTTTAACGTGTTCTCTATTGTATATTCGCAACGTAACTTCGCGGTATATACCTGAGTATGTAAGATAATCGATAACGTGACCAAAGGGAGGAATTTCCGGTATTTCTCTTGAATCGACTACGACGAAAACGTCGTTTTCTTCTCCAAAATTAACGCGATGAGAGATATCGACATCAAAAGGAAGGTATCCTCCGTCGTGACTTTGAAGTAGTTCTCCGTTGATGTAAACGCTGGCCCTAGTCATTACAGCATCAAAATGAAGTGCGATATACTTTCCCTTATACGATTTATTAATAAGCAGTTTTTTGTAGTAAGTTCCAGTCTTTTGATAGGATTTTTCATCGAAGTAGTTAAAATAGACCAAATTAAAAGTGTGAGGAATTCGAATTCGAATTCCCTGCATAAGAGTTGGGTCTTTCAAATACTGTTTAGAAAATCCCTCAACAAATTGCCATCCGTCATTAACTTGAAATATCATTCTTTCACCTCTGAATTCGCACGCAGAAAAGCGCAAAAATTCACATATTCCTATGACTTAATAATACCACAGACTAAAGAAAAAGCACCATACAACTTATCGCGTGGTGCCGTGTTATCAAATTATTTATCTCTTCAGCAGTGCTGCGTAAAGTTCCTCGTACTTTTCTACTTGCTTATCCCAGGAAAAATCCTCTTCCATCGCATTTTCAATCAAGTGTCCTAGCTCGTTCTTTCTATACATTTCACAAACGAAATCTATCGAGTAATCGAAGCAGTTCTCATCCCAATTGTCAAAGCTAAAGCCCGTTGCGGATTCTCTGTTATCGTAGAAAGAACGCACGGTATCATTAAGTCCACCCACCTTAGAAACAATGGGCAAGGTTCCGTAGTGCATAGCGATTATTTGTCCTAGACCACATGGTTCGAATTTGGATGGCATAAGGAAAAAATCAGATCCAGCATATATTAGATGCGCGAGCTTGTTGTTGTATCCTATATAGATTTTTACATTTTCTGGGTAGGTTCTCGCCGCCCATTCTAGCCCTTGTTCTAAGTCCCATTCACCTTGACCAAGCACTACGAGTTTTCCTTTGTTTCGTATGATTTCAGGAAGGACTCTAAGCACTCGATCTATTCCTTTTTGTGACGTCAATCTCGTAACCACTCCAAATACCGGGCCAACTGATTTTGGATGAGTAAAGCCCATAGCATTCAACAGAGCAACTTTGTTAGTCTTTTTTCCCGTCTTAAAATTATCGGAACTAAATTGCCTATCTATAAAAGTGTCGACTGATGGATCAAACTCATCGTAATCTAAGCCGTTGACAACGCCGAATAAATCCGATTGTCTTCCAGCTATAACATTTCCGATACCGTTAAAACTGACTTTGTCGTCGACGAGTTCCTGAGCGTGAGTTCTACTGACAGTGGTAACTGCGTCGCAAGTAGCGATGCCGCCCTTGAGCATAGAGACCATCTCGTTAAATCTAAGCAAACCATTATCGTAATAAACCCTAGGAAGGTTGGTTAAATCCCCCAAAGACATAGGATTTATATAACCTTGAAAAGCGGGATTATGAATCGTTAATACCGAGCGAAACTTGAGCCCGGCATCCGCCAACATCAAAGGAATCAATCCAGCGTGCCAGTCGTGTACGTGCACAATGTCAGGATTGAATTTCTTCCCGATTATTTCCTTTTTCACAGCGAGTGAAAACAGAGCGAATCTCTCCGCATCATCGTCGTATCCGTATATTTCATATCTTCCAAAATATTGGTCGCATTCAACGAAATAAAACTGAACTCCCTCGCGTTCATCTTTGAGTATGTTGACGTGAGTCATTCTTCCGCCTTGTGCAACGTCAAAGGAATCGTACCATTCGTACATATCGCGAACTTTTTTTGTCTGGCAATAAAACGGAAGAAATACGCTTACTTCATTTCCTTTTTTCACTAGAGACTTGGAAAGTCCCCATATAACATCTGCTAATCCGCCAGTTTTAACAAAAGGCGATGATTCACCAGCTGCAAATACTATTTTCATTTATACAATATCCCCTCGTTGAATAAATTGTGGTTTACCCTTTTCGCCAACTAGTTCCTTGGCGTGCAATATTCTTGCTTCTTTATCGCAAACAACATTCTTCAAATGCGTATTTTCCGAAATATACGAGCCTGATAAAATTATGCAATTTTCGACCAGTGCGCCTTCTTCAACAGTTACGTCACGCGCTAGCACGGAATTTTTTACCGCACCCTTGATTATGCATCCATTTGCGATGAAGGATCCGCTAACTTCCGAATCAATCCCATATTTCGCCGGTGGCGTGTCGTATGTTTTTGTATATAAATCCCATCCTTCGCTAAACAGAGAGTGGAATGTATCGTAATCCAACAGTTCCAACGAATATTGAAAATACTTTTCCAGCGAATCGAAGCAACGAATGTACCCTTTGTGCTCGTAAGTATATATAGGCATATCTTTTACGAGTACTCCAAGCGTTTGTCTCATGTTGAAAAATGATGAGGTCTTGTGACCAACCTGTAGCAAACCCTTCAGAACTTCTTTGTCTATAATGTACGTTTCCATGGAGATATTTACATCGTCTTTTTCTCCTTGATTGACGCTCAAGGAACGAAGAAATCCACGCTCATCAATCTCGGCAATATCCTCACCGATAAACGATGATTTAGCGTTGTCTAACTTGTGATACAAGACGGATATACGATGGTGATTCTTAATGTGATCTTCAATTAAAGGCCTAAAATCGATGCTGTAAATAATGTGAGCTGGAGCGATGACAACTACGTCGCCAACCGTTCCTTTTAGATACCACGAATTCTCCAACAAGTTGTTAATATCGTGATTGTAGCCCTTAGTGCTCGCGTAAGGTTCGTCGTACAGCAAAGTTAAACCGCCCAGTTTGGTATTTTCATTCCAAGCATGTCCGAAACCGACGTGTTGAATTATCGATCTCAAATTTTTCTCAACCAGCACCGCTTGTTTGTCTATGTTGGAGTTTGAAAAATTGGATAGCGAGAAATCCATAAAAGCATATCTTCCTAAAAATGAAGTCGAAGATACCGAACGAGTCTTATTTAACGCACCCAAATCAGGTGATCCATGTAAGTTGAGAATACCGATTACTTTTGCCATGATTCCCGTCCTCCTTAATTGTTCACCAACAGCGTGTGGCTGTCAGCCTTTTTTACAACGTGGTCTTCATCTACTACAAGTTTGGGACCGACGATTGCTTTTTTCAAATGTACACCAGCTTTGATTACAGTATTTGGCATGATGACACAATCTTCGATAATTGCGCCCGGCTCTACAGTTACTTCATTAAATATTATGGAATGCTTTACAGTGCCGTATACAATTGCTCCCTGATTTATAATCGAATTCTTTACAACAGCTTTAGGTCCGATATATTGCGGTGTCGAACGAGTATCCGCAGACAATATCTTCACCTCCGTATCGTAAATATCTAACGTGCTGTCGCTGTCGAGCAAATCCATGTTGGCTTCCCACAATGAATAAATAGTACCAACATCCTTCCAATAGCCGGAAAAAGGATATGCGTAAATCTTGCGATTTGCTTCTAGCATTCTAGGAATAATATCGTTGCCAAAATCGTGAGAAGATTTAGGGTCTTTGTGATCTTTGATTAATTCGCTTCTAAGAATTTTGTAGTCGAACATATAAATTCCCATGGAGGCTAAAGTCGATTCTGGCTTCTTGGGTTTTTCAGTAAATGAAACAATTCTTCCATTATCATCCGCTTTCATTATTCCAAATCTCTTTGCTTCCTCAACTGTAACATTCAAACAGGCTACGGAAAGACAAGCTTTCTTTTCCTTGTGAAAATCTAGAAGTTTTGAATAATCCATTTTATAGATGTGATCTCCAGAAAGAATTAGAACATATTTGCATTTGGCTCTATCTAAAAAATCTATGTTGTGAAAGATTGCATCTGCGGTACCCATGTACCAATTTGCTCCCTCTTCGGTTTGTCTTGGGGGTAAATTTGTGGTGACGGATTTATTTCCATCGATTCCCCAATTTGAACCATTCGATATATAAGTATTCAACGCTACTGACTCGTATTGGGTTAATACCCCAACCGTATCAATACCGGAGTTTGCACAATTAGAGAGTGGAAAGTCGATAATTCGATACTTCCCTCCATAAAAAACTGCCGGCTTCGCAAGTTTTCTCGTAAGACTTTTCAATCTTGTACCCTTGCCCCCAGCCAGTATCATTCCGACTATTTTACCATTAGACATATAAGCTCCCTCCTTGTGGATTAACTAATAGAACTTTGATAATATTTTTAATAAGAAATTATTCCATTGCCCTTTTCTTCTTGAGCAAATGAAATCTCGCCAGAAAACGCTTCTTCTATAGCAGATATACTTTGATGCAGTGCAACTAGAGCCTCCGCTTCTGTTTCAAGAATGTGATAAGGAACTTTTTCATCCAAGGAATGTATAAGTTTTAACTCGAATCCATCTATAAAGATTGTGAGTTTATCACCAATGACCATCACGATGATGTCACAGCGAACGAACTGATAGAAAGTCGATAGTGCATTCGCAACTTTCTTATCGATTATGAGATAGATATCCTGCCCCAAAGAAGTGTAACAAATGAATGAAGCAAGTTTTAATATATCGCCGAAGCCATACTTTCTTACAGGAAGCCCATCGTACTGTTTAATACTAGGTTCCCCGAAAGTACGCAATTGAACAAATCCGTGCGTCCGAGTTTTGGTGAGATCAGCTGTAATCATAAAAGCGTCGCGAGATTTCCCGTCGCGATCATACTTGCATTGAACGCCATTCCAAGAGAACATTGGAGTGGATATTTGATACTCCTTAATTCGCTTAGGTTCAGATATCGAAAGCAATTCGACGATTTTTTTCGAATCATCTTCACTACCCTTTTCCACCAAATTAGAAGCCAAACTAATCCCGTTAATTTTCGCTTCTTCAACCAAAAGTTTTGTATACTTCTGATCGTAAACTTTTTTAAGCCTATTATTGTGAATAAAGTGATATACAAAACCAGCTATCGCCGCAACCGCTAATACGCAGATGACAATCAGAAATCTGGCTAGACTGTTTGAATTTGACAAATCCCAGAAATCGCCGTGCAAATCGGGATATGGTAAACTAGAAAAAATTGTCCACTGCCCCATAGGTGCAAAACTAAAGTCTTGATATCCAGCTCCAGCGGCCACTAAAAAGACATAAATCAACCAAACTAAAACTACACCTAAACCAATTAAAATTGATTCGATCAAATTTCTATTGAGATAAGATTTCCTTAATCGAATAAGTTCATCTGATTGAGAAATAACATTCTTTGCCATAAATATATCTTTCTATTTACTACATTTCATATTTTAATTATACATCTTTTAGAGAGTACGTTCCATAAGTTGAGGCACTAATTATGGCCTGTATCAACTATTATCATCGTTGCTGTTATATCTGGGGTGCGATTTGTGATATTCCTGTTTCATAGCATACATCCTATCATCGGACTCCTTGTACAAATCCAAAGCGTTAATATCCTCGCCTTTTTTGCGGAAAGCTATTCCGTAGCAAATGGACAATTTATAAATCCTGTCACCCGTTTCATTAAAGTTCTTAATATTGTCTTTAAACGTTTCTATTTGAGTTTCAATCTTTTCTTTAGAAGTACCATTAAAGACGACTAAAAATTCATCTCCGCCCATACGCGCAATAACACTTCCTTCTCTAGCAAATGTTTCGCGGAGAATTTCAGCGAAATCTTTCAACAATTCATCGCCAACCAGATGGCCAAACTTATCATTTACTCTCTTCAAATCATTCACGTCGCAAGACATGACAGCGAGTTGATCGTTTTTGTTATCGATTCTTTCCATGTATTTTACTGCGTTCGTTCTATTGGGAATATCCGTTAAAAAATCGACGTAAGCCAGCCTCGTTAACGAGTCGTGCTCACCTTTTTGATACAAGTAATCTATGATTCTTGAGAAGTAACTTCCCAGCAAGAACAAAACGAGTATCACACTTGCGGCAGGTAGAACTATAGTTGAAGTGAGTGGAACGCCGAAATTGCTAGGGGAGAATTCCGAAGCCAAGATACCTAGTATTACTGAGACAGCGAAGACAAAAAAGCCTGCAAAGAGCAATTTATCGTATTTGTCCGCCGATTTATCTACAAATTTTCTTATCATCAAAAATACCAAGAACACAGCGTAAGTCACATAAAATACATGCCAGTAAGGCAATAAATCCGGGAAATATACCACGTTTGATACATGCAAAATAATCGATAAAATAAAGCCGATAATTTGAAGCGATAAAAATCCAAGCCAAATATTTTTATTTCTCTTATTCTTTTGAGCGTAATTCCTAAAATACAGAGTTAGCGGCAGAGGGAATAAGTAGAAGGTAACATATTCAATTATAGTATCCAGTGAAGAATCGTTGTTAAATACGAATAGCGCCCTTGAATTAGACTCGATCCACGCCCCTAAAAGAATGATAAAAACACCCATGACAAAGGTTTGGACCCAATCAGTGTGCTCTATTAAAAATATCAGCGATAACCCGATTGTTATCAATCCAACCGACACCAAAAATAGTCCGGAAAATATGGCAACAAACTTGGAGTGCATCAAATAGGAAAACAATTGGTTATTGGGACCAATAATAATTTTGTCGACGTATTTAAAGGAATAATGATTCGATGCCGTTATTTCAATCCTGATTTCCTTACCGCAATTTTCGCTTCCTAAATCCAGCACGTTATTTTCCGTAGGAATAAAACTTCCTTCGTTGTATTCTGTTCGACCGTAACTGTAATATGAATTCCCATCGATGTAAGCTTCAACTTTTGATTGATACGAAAAAAAGCTGACACTTATAGCTCGATCGCCAAAAGTATCAGGTATGTTGTTTGTAAGAATAACGGTTTCTCCAGGATCAACGGTATCCATGCCGAATTGTGAAATAGATTGATCCACGTAAGTTTCATCCCTTACTTGTATAGTCCATCCATCATCCCATTCGAAAGATTCATTATTATCTGTAAAACCGAGTGAGAGTACGATCATAACCGCAAAAATGAGTACGAGAAAAAACATCGATAGCGTCACTTTCAAAAGGAACTTTACGTCCCAACTACTTTTGTTTGTACTACTCATAAAGTTTTAAAATAAATTATTGTTTCCTCACAAATAAAATATACTATATCGGTCCCATTTTCAACTATTAAAATCGGGTGTAAAAGGTTTATCATCCCACAATTATTTAATATGTCATTTGTTTTAAAACGAGAAAACCCAGTGAAACTAAACGGCTTTTGCGTTTCGCTGGGCTTATTATTTTTAAACGGTTGTATTCTCGCTTGAAGTATCTTGATAGCGATCGATATACGATCTATTTTTCTTAGAGTCGTGAATCGATACCAACACCAAGTCAACCTCGGATGAAAGGTCGCGCAATTTTTCCGATGGAGTAGATAAAATCGCCTGAAGTCCAAAGCTCCTGAGCAAACCTACCGCTTCCTTGATTCTTGCGCCATCCATCTTTGAGAAAGCTTCATCAAATATGACGAGTCTGATGCTGTCTGAATTCTTTTCGCTCGTTCTGTAAAGTTGAGCGAAAGATGCCAGTATTGAAATGTAGAAAGGCGTTTGAGTCTCACCACCAGACTGGCGTTTAAACGTACGAGCTAACGAGGATTCTTCGTTGTCTCCGCGTTTGACCAACAAATCGAAAACTAGATACGTTCGATAATCGGTGAACTTTTCTACGTTTTCCAGTATTTGAGATTTTACGTCGCCAGATTGATCGGCCGATTCTGATATCATGTCGAAAAGATTGTTCATTGCCGAAGAATACTTTTCTAAATATATATTTTCCGCATCGCCTAGATTGAGAAGTAAATCGTCGGTAATCATGTTGTAGTAATCCAAATAGTCTTTGTTAGGTTCCACTGAAAACCTGTACGAATCTCTACCGAACTTCACAGCCTCAAGAGCGAGATTCAGCTCTTCAATTTGAGCGGAAATAGTTTCGAAAGAAGTTCTCAATTTGTAAATGAAATCATCCTTGAATTCTTCAATAGCCTTCGAGTGAGCAGATTCGATTTTCTTAATATATCTAGGAAGCAATACCGTGGATAAGTTTTCCAACTCTTTGTCGAATTCCGAGTTGTCATCTTCCAAGGAAGTATCGTAACTAAGGTTGTAGATTCCAGTATATTTAGAGCGCAAATCAATCAGTCTACCCTTGTAATTTTTCATCTTATTTTGCGTTTGAACATAGTGGGATTGAGCTTGTTGCTTTATCTGAGCTAAAGGCAAGTTTTGTACGGCGTTTTCAAAGAAAGGATCGTACTTTTCTTTTACCAAAACGGGATCGTAATCCAACAATTTATCACCCATGTAACTCAGTGCGGAAGTTTTAGCGGGAATGAGTTCGTCTATCAAGCTCTTATTTTGCACTTCAAGTCCACCGCGCTCCAACAACATCTTATCTTTTTCTTCCTGAAGATGTTTTATGTTCTCGTCGATAATCTTTATCTTATCATCGTATTTAGAGACCTCTCCCAAATCGCCTTCAGCCATCTGTCCATCGAGTTTATCAACTTGTAAATTGAGATCTTCAACTCTCTTGATATCTTCAATATCACTTATGAACGTTTTGCACTGTGCGGTATTTAGAAATTCCAAACCGACGATTTGCTCAAAGTAATTCAACAAGTCGTTGTAGCGTTCTAAGATTTTATGGATCTTTGAAAAGTCGTTCTTTTTAGCAAGAACCGTTCCCTGATCTAGTTTTGTACCTATGTATGAAACGTCTGCTTTTCGTTGATTTAGATAGAATGAGGCAAAGCTTCTATATCCTGTGCAGTTAGGCATTAATCCGTTGCCGGACTCGCGAGCCTGGCTAAAGGTTTCACACTTAGCAACTCGTCCTAATAGGAAGTTAGTGTATGCTCTCGCACCTTCGTGATCGGTGGATATTTCTTCCGCAACCGATCCGGGATTAGCTTGAAATCCTTTTTGAATCAATCTGCTAGCGTCGATTATAGATACTGAATAATAGTTGTAATCTTTACTGATATGAGAAAGCATCCTCGAGGCTTCTTCATAGTATTCATCCTCGACAAAAAGATTGAATTTTTGATTGTAAATAACCGCTTCAATCGCCTTTGTCCATCTCGGATCATTGATGTCGACTAAGTCGCAGTAAGTAGATACGGTCGACAGTGAGTGCTTAGCGCTCAATTCCGCTTTCAAAGCTGCGCGAACCTGCAAATATCTCTGATTGAACGGCTTGTGACCAGCGTCGATTTGGGATATTTCCTTGTCGAGAGAATCGCGGGCAGTAGTCAATTTAAACACAGAGTTTTCCAATATGTGAGTAAAGTGGATTGCCAAAGAGTGCAATGCGCTCATCTCCTGTTGATATTCGTCGAGAGTGTCGCTGTTGAGCTTCTTATCTTTCACATCTTGCTTGACCTGATTTATCAGCTCCATAAATTCACTTGCGCTGTCTTTAAATTCTTCAAGTCCATCGATTTCTTCGTCGGACAAGAATTCGGTGTCCACTTGACTTAAGCGAGTGAACAACGCATTGAGTTTCTGAGTATAATCTGCAGATAAGTTATCAATGGTCTCACAGATGTAATTGTAGTTGTTTTCCAAATTAGCTATTCTTTCAAGAACTTGTTCCCTTTTGCTGGAAAGCGAAGCGGAAAGAGAGAAACCAGCAGAGCCCACTTTTTTAGCTAAGTAGTTTTCTTTCTCGTCTTGCATCTCAGCAACTTGAGTGTCTTTTCCTCGAAGAATTTCGTATATTTCGCGAATGCGGTCTTTATTTTCCTCGTACTTATTCTTGTATTTATCCAAATCTTCCTTGTAAGATTCGTAGTTGGCTCTATTGGCGACATAGTCCGCCAAACGAAGTCCATCTTTCACATCTTGGAAGCTCTTGTAAGCTTCTTGAATTTTGGTTAGCGAATCGATCTTAGTCTGGATTTTTTTCGCCTCGAGTTCCAACAGTTTATACTGTTCGATGTTCGTGCGCATAGGACCTATATCTATGTTGTAATCTATGTCGCAAACAAATTCAGTAATAAAGGAAGAGATATTTGTGATAGGTGAAAAGGATACAGCCTTCTTAAATAGCGAGAAGTACTTGTCCGGTAGATCACCCAAGCGCACTCTTATGAACTGCTGGTACGATATGTTTGTATCGAAGAATTTATATTCGGAGGGTTTGTAGTTGTCGCTGAAAAACTTTTGAAGTTCCTTGTAAGTTAAAGGGCGAGGGACGTGCACGTCCAGATACTCGGAATTAGTGAAATTGTTCTCCGGAAAACCGCTGTCTAAATAGAAAAAATGGTGCGATTCAGTGTCATCTTCAAAACTGTCGAAAACAATTCCTAAAGAGAATTTTTTACCGGTTTTATCATCATCTAATTCCAGGCCGATATAGGATGTGAAACGACCGGGACGAGAGCACATAATTTGTCCCTCTTTCGTCTCACCAGTTTCACAGCGCAAGTACCCTTTTAAGGTACGTCCTGTTCTATCGTTAGCGGCTTTGTTAAAACTTCTCCCCGATGTATCACCGAGCAAAATTATTTGAATAGCATCGATGATAGTCGATTTACCCGTACCATTTGCTCCAGTTAAAAATGTAATGTTCTTAATGTCGACTGTCTCATTGTAAAACAAATGCCAGTTGATCAGGCGCATCTTGGATAGACTTATCATTATTCGGTACCTCCATCTTTTGAAACTTTAAATATGGTATTTTCATCATCCTCTTTGGTCGTTTCTTTTTCATCGTTAATATCTTTGATCGAATTGTATAAAACGTTGAGCTTCGAATTGGATATTACGTACCTGATAGAAGGCAAGATATAAAAGGCGTAGTTAACTTCTGAGAATGAATGCTGGGCGATGACCACGATATTGTATTGAGCTAGCGTTCTTAATGAAGCCGCAATCGTAGTTCCAGATATTCTCTTTGTAACGCTGGTCAGCCCCAGTTCCTTAAGAAGCACCTTGATGGCTGTAGAGTCCATATAGACTTGATTTATAGAAGGGCTGTCAGATATCTTCGATTCGTAATAAGAGCGAAGAGCATATACGATCAGCGTTGTTATACCGTCGAGACGTATTCTATTGGAATCGTTGGTAGAAGAGATAAAGATAACTCCGTTTTCATCATCCTTAGAAATATCCATTCCCATGTAAGAAACGTAATCCACGAACAGTTCAAAATGTCTCTCGATAAACAAGTAATTTGAATTGATCTTATTCATATTTGTAGTTTTTGAATAAATTCGACGAACGATAAAACAATTGTATAAGACATTGTTCATAGCGCTGCGGAATACAGCTTGATCGGGTTTAGTCAGTTTTTCAAACTCTTCAATAAACATTTTTAATTACCTTCCTTTTTTTCTGGTGAACTTGTAGTCTGGAACCATAAAGTGTCCCAACATTGTTGTATCGCCTACTTTTTCTATATCGAAGAATAGACTGCCAAATTCGGCTCGCACTATTCCCAAAATAAACAAAACTAATTCGTCCTGATTGTTGATTTTAAAATCACCAGTTCTTATTACTCTTTTATTTCCAAACGCCTTTAGCATAAATTCTTCAATTGCGTGAGTGGAAAACTTATTGACTTCATTCTCCAAAAAATCATTCATTAAAGAATCGTCTCCGGAATACTCATCCTCCAAGGGAAGCGGATCTAAATCCAATCTAGTCGTACGTTTGAACGGCATAGTTAAGCTTTCGGGATTGATGAATCCTTGGTGCCACAAACTGATTGTGTCACTTGCTTTATTGATTATATCGATGTTTTCATATTCGGTTTTAATATCGAATGACGTGGATTTTATCTCCTTGGCTAATTCCAAAATAATCGTGTCGAGTTTTCCTTTGATTGTCTTGTCTGAATTTGATAAAAAATTAATTTTCTTCTGGACCGAACGCGTGTATGTTGCGTTGGCCTTATCGATGTCGTTAAACGAATCCGATAAGCGCGAAAATTTATTGATCGTATCCTGAAGCATGTGATACACAGTATCGTGTACTTCGCTAGACTTTTTGCCTGAATACAGCGTATCGAATTTAGCTTGATTAACCAACTTTCCCATGATGCGGGGATCGCGTTGCCACCTTCTCAATATCTTGACAACAGGTAGCGCGTACAGCGAAAGTGAATCGTATGTCTTCATAGGGTGATAAATCTTGTCGCTGACTTCAGTTCTAAAAACGTCAAAGTGCTGACGCAAAACTTCATTAGGTTCGAATACGTTAGAAAGCTTGTGCCCAAACACACATATCGAGTGATGAAGTAAGGTTACGTTTAACTCCAGTTCATCTGCGTTTTTGTTTGCGGACACAAGCGAACGGAACATGTAGTCATCTTCCCTCTCATCCTCGAGAGACAATTCTGAGTAAGTTTGGTGAACGAGCGGAATGTACAGCGAGGAATCGGAAGTCAAGTCGGAGATCAACTCCAACATCTTAATCGTGTACGAAGGTAGGTAGATATAATTCGAACCATTGTGCGCGTCAACTTCTATCCAGCCGGTGCTCACGAGTTTTCTAAACATGTAGTTTATCTTCGCGGTCAAAGCGGAATCGTCCATGTCGTATTCAATGGACTCTTCGTCGGGCCTGTCGTCCAGTTGATCTAATTTCACGTCAAAAAGTTCCGTAATTTCAGAACCGTGTTGTTTCAATTTGTTTATGTAATCCGCCTTCTTAATTTTAGTTTTATATTCCTTTAAAGTTTCAAACAAAGTCAATAAGCAAAAACTATAAATAGCTTTGTACTTTCTAGATAGTATTGAGAAAAAATTCTCAGGAAGCTTTTCAAATAAGTTCAATATCTTAGCCCTCAAATTTAGTATTTAACATACTGATTATTATACTAAAATAACGACTCT
>Ga0172378_10003905_pt1 | contig 14030 bp, 15 predicted proteins | sample GrowelOW332metaG_FD_119755 | JGI IMG/M metagenome (GOLD analysis project Ga0172378, IMG submission 119755) | Groundwater microbial communities from an aquifer near a municipal landfill in Southern Ontario, Canada - Pumphouse #3_1 metaG | ecosystem: Environmental > Aquatic > Deep subsurface >... | reverse complement strand
TACTCAGATCGTCGTCAAAGGCCACCTTCAAGAAGGCGGCACAATCAAGGCTTTAGCGGTTTAGGGATAGACCGTAAAAGTATATCTAGCTAAAAATGAAAGGAGGATTATTACAATCTATGAAAAAATCACTTTTAGCTCTCACTGCATTAGCCGCCACCGGACTCTTGACACTAGCCGGGTGCGGAGGAGGCACCACTTCTTCTTCAAGCAGTTCCGCCCCAGCGTCTAGTTCTTCAAGTCAGGCTGCTGGATCTAGTTCCACTTCGACAGGCGTCCAGCCAAATGGCCATCACTTCAATGTTCGTGTTTGGAATGACGAATTCCAGAACCGCTTCAAGGCCTATAGCACCATGTTCGACCATGTCGATGGCGATGGCAACTATGTCTTAAAGGATGGCACAACTCTAGTTTGGAGCCTCGTCGCCAACAAAGACAACAAGTATCAGAACGAACTTGATAAGGCTATTGCGGCTCAAGACACTGCCGCTGCCAATGACAAGATCGATATGTTCCTAGTCGAGGCCGACTATGCTCTTAAGTATTCGGCTCAGGACATCGCTCTTGACGTCAAAGGCGACATCGGCTTAACCGATGAAGATCTTGCTCAGCAATACCAGTACACCAAAGACATCCTTACTTATGACAATAAGATCAAAGGTGTCAGCTGGCAAGCGACTCCAGGGCTTTATGCCTATCGTACGGACATCGCTGATGCTGTTCTTGGCACTCATGATCCTGATGCTGTTCAGGCCAAGCTTGCCGATTGGGACAAATTCAACGCCGTCGCTGCTGAGATGAAAGAAAAGAACTACCACATGCTCGCTGGCAAGGATGATTCCTACAGGACTTATTCCAACAACGTCACCAGCAAGTGGGCCACTGAAGATGATGAAGGCACGCCAACCATCCATCTTGATAACAATATCCGCAAATGGGTAAAAGACACCAAGAACTATGCTGATAAAGGCTATCTCGCCGGACTATCTGATGACTATGCCTTATGGGGCACTGAGTGGGGCAACCAGCAATCCAAGAAGGGTTCAACATTCGGATTCTTCTGGAGCACTTGGGGAATTAATTTCTCACTCCAGGGATACGCTGATCCTGATAAAACTGGCAAAGCGACCGATGACAACCTCTGGGGCAAATACAGAGTTTGCTACGGACCACAATCCTATTACTGGGGTGGCACTTGGATGATCGGAGCCAAAGGCACCGATGATACTGCTTTAATCAAGCAGACCATGAAAGATCTTACTGTTGATTCAACCATCATGAAGAAGATCACCACCGATACTCAAGACTACACCAACAACAAGAAGGCCATGAAAGAGATCGCCGATTCCGATTATAAGTCTGACTTCCTCGGTGGACAGAACCACATTAAGCTCTTCACCGAAGCGGCCGACAAGATCTCCCTCAAGTACATCAGTCCTTATGATCAGGGCTGCAACGAGAAGTTCCAGGAAGCTATGAAAGACTACTTCGCCGGTTCTAAGACCTACGCTGAAGCTATCTCCAACTTCAAGACTCTCTTAAAGGGAGTTTACGCCAACGCTATATTTGATACTTCATTCGATACTGCTATCTGATCCTTCATCAACATCATGGGGGGACTACAATGGTCCCCCCTATCTTTAATTAGAAGGAGATAAAATCATGGATACTGTTGCTAGAACCCCTAAGAGGCGTAAAAGAATGCCCCTTAATATGTGGGGGTGGATCTTCATTATTCCGTTTTTCATTGCCTTCTTATGGTTCCAAGCCGTTCCGCTTGGCGAGACTTTCTATTTTTCATTCTTTAAATATATGAAAGTCACCTCTGCGACCAAAGGCACATTTTGGATTCAAAAATTCATTGGGTGGGACAATTTCTACAGTGCCGATCCCAATGTGTCTTCCCTTTTTGGGCCTGGCGGTTATCAAGACATCGGATATCAAAACATGTATATCTTCGGTGTCAGCGTTGGGAAGCTTTATGCGCCTAACATCATCTATTATCTTATTAATACTATGCTAATTTGGATCATGGGTTTTATCCCCCAGATCATCGTCTCTCTTGCGCTAGCCATTTGGTTTACGGACGCAAGACTTAAATTGAAAGCAACTGGTTTTTGGAAAACCGTCATGTATATGCCTAACCTCATCATGGCTGCGGCCTTCGGACTATTGTTCAACTTAATGTTCTCTTCTAGCGGCCCCGTCGTTCAGATTCTTAACTCGATGGGCATCTTAAGCGGCGAATTCTCCTTCATGAGCAACGAGTTCTGGTGCCACTTCGTCATCGCCCTCATCAACTTCCTTATGTGGTTTGGAAACACAACCTTGTTACTGATGTCCGGAATTATGGGCATTGACCAATCAATCTTTGAGTCAGCGGCGGTGGATGGCTCAGGGGCCCAAAGGACCTTCTGGCAGATCACCTTGCCTCTTCTAAAGCCTATCTTCTTATATGTTGTCATCACTTCATTAATCGGCGGCGTTCAGCTATACGATGTTTCTTACATCTTCACCCAAGGCGGTGGAGGTATGAACCAATCAAGCTATACCATTATGAACTATCTAGCTGATCTCATTCAGCATAATAACTACGGATTATCGAGCGCTCTATCGGTGTTCATGTTCATAATCACTGCCATTCTTTCTCTCAGTCTCTATTTCGTCAATAACCGTAATAGGAGCGCAGACAAAGATGTGGCCTCTTCCAGGAGGAAACGTTTCAGAGAATACGGAGAATTCCCAGGAACCGCCAAAGACATCGCTACATTTAAAGCTATGAAGCAAGGAATGGAAGGGGGCAAATAACCATGGAACGCACACTTATCGGTCTATCAAGAATGACCCGTTCGCAAAAAGTCGTCTTGAATACCCGCCGCACATTGATCTATATAATTCTTACCATTCTTGCTCTCCTTTGCCTCTTCCCGGTCTTTGAAGTCATTACCAATATGACGAGATCAACGGGCGCCATAGCCACTTCGATTGGCTTTTGGTTTGGTGATAAATTGGTCGAGAACTGGACTGGGACTTTCGCCCGCACGAGCTTCAGGATGGATAAAGCCATCATGAATTCTCTGATTGTGGCTTTTGCCTCCGCCACCCTTTCAACTTACTTCAGCGCCTTAACCGCTTATGGTTTGCAGGTCTATAACTTCAAGGGATCGAGAGCCATCTTCACCTTTATCTTGGTTATCATGATGATCCCAACTCAGGTTAGCGCCGTTGGCTTTGTCGATATGATGACCAAAATGGGTGCCAAGAACACCTTATGGCCTCTCTTCATACCTTCGATTTGCTCACCGGTTGTCTTCTTCTATATGAAACAGTATATGGAGTCGGTGCTTCCTATGGAAATGATTGAAGCGGCGCGTGTTGATGGAGCCAGTGAAATTAGAATCTTCCATCAGATGATTCTCCCGATTATTGTTCCAGCCATTGCCGTTCAATTCATCTTCGCTTTCGTTGGTAGCTGGAATAATCTTCTCGTTCCATCATTATTGCTTGATGGCGGGCCAAACTTCCAGACAATACCAATTGTCGTCGCGGCCTTCAATGATCGAAGCAATCCTCAGACATTCGATCTAGGGCAAGTCTATGTCGTCATCTTCTTAGCCATTATCCCACTTCTAGTGATTTATCTATTCTGCAGCCGCTTCATCATCAAAGGGATGACAGAAGGTTCAGTGAAAGGCTAGAGAGAAAGGTATATCCTTATATATATGGGTACACTATTTCCAAAAGACTTCTTATGGGGGACGGAGACTTCTTCTTTTCAGTCGGAAGGAGGCCTTACCTTAGGGGATAGAGGCCCCTCAATCTGGGACTTTTCGGAGAGCCATCTCCCAAAAGGCGATTTTCTTAAAAACGGTCCTGACTCACTAAATCATATTGACGAAGACATAGCCCTACTAAAAGAGCTAGGCGTCAAAGCGTTCCGCATGTCTTTGTCTTGGACTAGAATTTTGCCTGACGGGGCTGGCAAGATCTCAACATTCGGCATCGATTTATATAAGACAATTTTCCATAAGCTTCTTAATGCAGGGATTGAACCATGGGTTACCATTTTCCATTGGGACTATCCTTTGGCTTTAGAAAAAGAAGGAGGATGGAGCAATCCTGATTCTCCTAAGTGGTTCGCTAATTATTGTGAGGTGGTTGGAAGAGCCTTCTCTGGTTTAATCTCTCACTATATCCTTATGAATGAGCCACAGTGCTTTGTGGAACTTGGATATTTCACAGGCGAGAAGGCACCATTTAAGAAGCTATCGCGCCTTGAAGTACTTAATATTGGGCATAACGCCTTAAAAGGTGCTGCCTTAGGGGCCAAAGCCTTAAGGGCGGTAAGCTCTATCCCTTTATCGCTTGGCATGGCGGAGACTTATTCCTCCCCGTATCCAGAAGATGAAAATGATCCTCATGACATAGAAGCGGCCGAGCTTGCTACGGAAGCCTTCACCAACCGTTTATTCTGCCTTCCTTGGTGGGGGGATGCTTCATATTTAGGGGTATACCCCGATAACTGGGTCAAAGGGTTTGACGTTGGCTTTAAAGGGAACGCCTTAGAATGCTTAGGCGATTATGACTTCTTTGGGCTTAATCTTTATAACGGCTTTCCTGTGAAATCTTCGCAAAACGGGTTTGCTTTAGTGGATAAAGCAGGGATTGAGCGCAATTCCTTGGGTTGGGGGATAACGCCAAAAGCCATCTCTTTTGCCGCTTCATATTGCGCCTCAAGGTATGGCAAACCAGTTTATATAACCGAAAACGGAGTCACTCTTTTTGATAAAGTTGAGGATGGGAAAGTAAAAGATTCTAGGCGGAGCAAGTTCCTTGACGATTATCTTCTCGAACTATCGAAAGCCATTAAGAAAGGCGCCGATGTAAGAGGCTATTTCTATTGGTCATTCCTAGATAATTTAGAGTGGGAGCAGGGCTATGCCCCAAGGTTTGGTCTCATCTATACCGATTACCAAAATGGGGCCAAAAGGATCAAAAAAGACTCTTTTGCCCATTATTCCTCGATCATATCATCATCTGGAGAAACACTTTTGGACGATTCAGCAAAAATTCACTAAGAGGCCTTGAACTAAGGCGATTTCTCTCTAGAATAATGCAAAGGGGAATGGCGGCGGTGGAAGGCAGGCTCTTTTATGGAAGCAAACAAAGGCGTTCTTTTTGAGGATGGTGTCCACACTATTTTCGATTTAGGTAATGGCACTTATAGGATTGATGAAGAAGGAATAGCCAACTGCTACCTTCTTATTGGGGAAAGTAAAGCCCTTTTAATTGACTCTGGGGATGGGGTAGGAGACATTGGTTCTACCGTGGCTTCTTTGACAAATAAGCCAGTCTCGCTTCTTCTTACCCATAATCACTGCGACCATTCCGGAGGCCGTTACTACTTCACTGAGTATTTTGTCGAAAGCGATGATAGGAAACTAATTTACCGGATTCTTTCTTCGCGCCTTGCTTCTAAAAGCATCGCCAAAGAGCATAAAGAACTCGTCCCTACGCCGAAGCTTTGTAAGAAAAGGCACCATTTCCCTCACCAAATCGGAATTGGCTCTGATTTTACAATCGATTTAGGGAATAGGCTTGTCAGGACTCATAAGGTGGGAGGCCACACTAGAGGCTCCATCATCATCCTTGATGAGAGAACGAAGACTATGTTTGCTGGCGATAACATTTGCCCTTGGCTTTGGCTCCAGCTACCAGGGTGCGAATCTCTTTCTAAATGGCTTACGGCCACCAAAACCATCTTGTCATACGCTAAAACGTATAAGGCATATTCTGGACATGGGGATGGCTTAACAAGCTATGAGGCGATAGAAGGGCTTATCAAATACTGCGAGAAGATCCTTTCCGAAGCCAAATATGGGAAGTTCGACCACGAGAAGAAGACCATAAAAATTGATGAAGACCCAAATAAGATCTATCGTCTGGTCATAAAGAAAAGCGGTCTCAAGTGAGCGTCATCACTCCTACTTTGACTACTCCTCGCCTCACCCTTCGCCCCTTTAAAGAAGAAGACTATCCTAGCGTTTATAAGTGGTGCTCTTCTTTGGTGGTGACGAAGTTTCTTTTTTGGTTCCCTCACCGCGACGAAGAAGTGACAAAGCGCTTAGTCCGTAGCTGGGTCAGGAAGAGGAGAAATTATAGCTGGGCGATTGTTATGGAAGATGAGCCAATTGGGGAGGTGGAGATCATTAAGGAACTCCCTAATAATGGCGTTGAACTTGGATACACTCTCCGGGAAGACAAGTGGGGGCAAGGCCTAATGAGCGAAGCTTTAAATGAGGTCTTCCTTTTCCTTAAAAATGATAAAAAAGTGGCGTTTATATACTGCGAAACCGATAGCCGCAACATGAACTCCAAAAAGCTTTTAGAGAGACTTGGCTTTTCCTTTATAGAAAATAAGCCTTACCACATCGCTAAGAAAAACGAAGATGTGACGCTTTCAGCATATCGAAAGGATTTTTAGGAATAGGGGTATTCCTTATTAAAGGAAAAGGTCTTTTTTTCGGTCTCAAGGCCCAAATAATTAAAGCGGTCAAGAAATACCGATTTTGTCTAAATTGTTGGTTTTGTCCGATGGTCATTGAACAAATTGGATTTCAGTAAAAAAGTTTCGATTTAAAGGGGCTTTTTACTTATTTACCGATTTGATATAATCACCCGTGGCGGATAAAATTCAAACATGATTAAAAAAACAACGCACATCGACGATACGAAAAAGCTCCTGGGCGAGCTTCCGACCGTTGAAGCTAAGATACCTGAGTACCTCTTCATCGCGACCGATAACGCCAGGTGCCCAAAGTCCGAGCTATTCATTAAAGAGGGCGATCACGTAAACTGCTGCCAACTCATTGGCATGAGGCGCGCCGCTTTCTTCGATCAGCCAATCCATGCGACATGCTCTGGGACCTTCGAAGGTTTCGAGGAGCATTATCACCGCTCTGGCAAGATGGTGAAGTTCATTAAAATCCATAATGACTTCAAAGAGACAATGGACCCAATGGTTCATGAAAGAAGCGATGAGGAAATCGCAAAGCTCACTAAAGACGACATGACGGAGATCTTGAAAAACTGCGCCTCGGTAGGTCTAGGCGGTTCTTCCTTCCCAACTTACATCAAATTCCAGACCAAGGAACCAATTAAATATATCTTAATCAACGGTATTGAATGCGAGCCATACATCACCGCCGACCATCGCTTGATGCTAGAAAGAAGCGACGACCTCCTTGAAGGCATCAAATATCTTCAGCAAGCCTTTAAATGCCATGATGCCCGCATTTGCGTTAAGAAAAAATACAAAGATCTCCGTGAAATCTATGGGGAGCTTTTAAAACGAAATCCAGATTCTGGTATCACTCTTTCAGTCGTTGGGAATTTCTATCCCCAAGGCTGGGAAGTCGCCATGATAAAATCCGCGACAGGAATTGAAGTGGCCTCTGGCACTTTGCCTTCAAAGTATGGCGTCATCAACTTCAACGTCTCTACCGTGGTAGGGATTTACGAAGCCATCAAATTCAATAAGCCAGTCACTGAGCGTGACCTCACTATCACAGGAGATGGGATAATGCACCCATCGAACTTTAGGGTGAGGGTTGGAACTCCTGTCAAATCCTTGATTGAGAACTGCGGCGGGTACAAAGACCCCGAGGTTCCAAAAGTCTTTATTCTTGGAGGCCCAATGATGGGCGCCTCCCTTCCAAGCGATGATTGCATCATCACGAAGACCGTGACCTCAGTCATTATTCTGAATCACGAGATATTCAAGAGCAATCCTTGCATAAGGTGTGGGAGCTGCGTCTACTCCTGTCCTACTGGCCTAGAGCCTGTGGCCATCATGAACGCCATGAATGCCTTGCCTCTTGATAAAGCGAAGATCAAGGCGCTAAATCCTCTAAAGTGCATCGAATGCGGCTTATGCACTTATAGCTGCACGAGCAAGATTAACGTCACCGATTTTGTCAGGAGAGCGAAAATCATCGCAAAACTACCTTAAAACCATGGAAACAATCATTAAAGAAACCGCGCCGCACATACGGCGCAAAGACAGTCTCACGAGGATGATGCTTGATGTCATCATCGCCCTTTCTCCGACCATCATCTTCGCTCTAGTGGTCTATAGGCTCGATGCCTTAAGGAACCTTCTAGTCCCTGTCGCTACAATGGTGCTTTGCGAGTTCGTTTATGTCTTAGTCACTAACCGCCTCCCATATGACGTGAATAAAAAGCACACATTCGAAGAGCAGTTCAAGTTTGGGGTGTCCCATTATAAACTTGCCAATTTCATGGTGCCTACTGTGTCAGGCTTAATCTATGGCCTAATCATGCCCGCCTCCACGACAAACCCAGGAGTCATTTGGTTTGCCCTAGTTCTTGGTTCGATCTTTGGCCTCGTCCTTGGAAAACTGGTCTTTGGTGGCACTGGCAGCAACATCTTTAATCCTGCGGCCCTTGCCATGGTCTTCTCCAAACTTTGCTTTGGAAGCCAGTTCAAGTACACCTCTGGCATCTTCCCAGAAACAACCTACATCTCTGGAACTGGTGACAATACCCAAGTCATCACCGCTGGAACGCCTCTATCAGAAATGAAGGCAGGGTATTATAGCGTCTATCAGGTAAAAGATCTTTTCTTAGGATCCATCTCAGGATCCATTGGCGAGACTTGTAAGATCTGTCTCCTTGTTGGCTTTGTCTATTTGCTCATTAGACACGCGAGTGATTGGAGGATCACCGTTAGCTATATTGCCTCATTCTTATTCCTTATTCTTTTCTCGGGAATAATTCTCCATGCCAAGTCCTCTACTTTAAACATCGGGAATTACATTCTTGTGGAACTACTTAGCGGTGGCCTTCTCTTTGGCGCCATCTTTATGGCAACTGACCCCGTCACTAGCCCTATCACTAAGCCAGGACGCATCATCTATGGATGCTTGCTTGGTGTTACTACGGCCATAATTAGGCTCTTTGGCGGCCTAATGGAAGGCGTTATTTTCTCCATCCTGATTGGCAATATGTTCACTTCCGTGATCGATTATTACAAATGGAGTTCTCCTAAGTTCAATTGGAAGAATATTGTGGCAGCTTCCTCAATAGTTATAGTGGGCGCCCTTGTCGTTATCTGGGCCATGTGCGTAAAGGAGCTATAATAATGAAAGATAGTACAAAGAAATATCTTAAAGTATCGTTAACTCTCGCTGGCATCTGCGCCGTGAGCGCTTTAGCTATAGGGGGAGTCAATCTTTTGACATCTGACACCATCAAAGCCAATGAAAAAGCCGAGGTGGATAAAGGCTTAAGAAACATTTATCCAGATGCGACATTCTCCGATACAGTTGAGGTTAAGGATGAAAAAAACGCCGATATTGTCTCATATTGGATAGCTACAGAAAACGAGGAAGAACGTGGCTATATTTTCAAGGCGAGCGGCAGCAACAGCTATGGCGGGCTCACGATTCTTATTGGAATCTCAGGAGAAGCCACTGCAGCAAAGCTTGGAACAATATATCTTGTTTCTAGCGAGCAAACCAGAACTGACTTCATTGATAAATATATAGCGCCCTATAATTCTGGTAACGACAAGGAAACCGCCATTGATTCAGTTAAATGCGGAGCCACCTACGCTGCTACCCTTATCCAAACTATGGCTAAAGAAGCCAAGAGTGTCTATGAGACTACGAAAGGAGCCAAGTAATGGAAAGCAAAGATATTCGACGTTCCCAGCACAAGGAATCCTTTGTGTCGGGGATTATCCAAGAAAATCCGTTATTCGTATCGGTTCTTGGCACTTGCCCAGCCCTAGCTATTACAACCACCGTCGAAGCGGCCTTTGGCATGGGGCTTCTCTTCACTTTCGTTCTTGTTTGTTCTAACATCATCATCTCAGCTTTAAGAAAGCTTATACCTGAGGAGATTGAAACCCCGGCCTATATTGTCGTCATCGCGGCCTTTGTCACTATCACAAAGATGCTGACCGAAGCCTTTATACCAGCCCTTTATTCTTCTCTAGGCGTCTTCCTTTCTTTGCTTGTCGTCAATTGCATTGTGCTTGGAAGAGCTGAGGCCTTTGCCAATAAGAACACGGTGTTCGATTCCCTCCTTGACGGGCTTGGGAATGGCATTGGTTACACCTTAGCCATAGTCGTCATTGCTTTATTCAGGGAAGTGTTAGGGGCAGGAACTCTTACTATAGGAGCTATCTTCACTTTCGTCCCAAAGAGCACTCTTTATATCCTTAAAGATGCGGCTGGGACATATGATTATTCTATGTCTTTACTAACTAACCCCGCTGGTGGCTTTATCGTCTTTGGCCTCATCTTAGCCGTCATATATGCGGTTAAAAACCATAAGGCGACAATCGTTAAAGCCAAGGCTAGAGCTGCGGCTTTCGCTGCTGCCGCCAAGAAAGCTGAACCTGTAGTGCCCGCTAAAGAAGCGGTTCTTGCCACTCCAGCTAAGGAGGTAAAATAATGTCCGCCATTGCTACTTTCTTACTCGCCATCGTCTCGGCGATGCTCATTGATAACGTCGTCCTTTCGAGGTTCTATGGCATTTGCTCCTTTATTGGGGTGGGAAATAGAGTCAAGAGTGCTTACTCTATGGGCCTTGCCGTTACCTTTGTCATCATTTTGGCTTCTCTAGTTTGCTGGCCTATCTACTATTATGTCCTAGTTCCAGCTGGCATCCCTTTCATGGACACTCTTGTCTACATTCTTGTGATTGCCTCTTTAGTCCAAGTCGTTGGATTATTCATCAAGAAGAAGTCACCCGCTCTTTATAAGAGCCTTGGTATCTATCTTCCTCTAATAACTACCAACTGCGCTGTCCTTGGAGTTGCCCAAAGCAACACCGACTCTGGCTATACCTTCGCCCAAAGCATGTCTAACGCCATTGGAACATCGCTTGGCTTTTTGCTCATCATCGTCGTTTTTGCTTGCATCCGGGAAAGGCTTGAAAGCTCAAACACCCCTAAAGCCTTTAAAGGGGTGCCTTTAGCCCTAGTTACCGCCGCCCTTATGGCTATGGCTTTTATGGGACTACAGGGCATAGGAGCATAAACTATGCCGCAGTGGGCGTATTTGTTGATCGCCATCATCGTCATCGTCTTACTTGCTATAATCTTTGTGGTGAGCTTCATCTTTTACAAAAGGACACCTCCACCAAAAGGTTGTGAGAATATAGGACCAAGTGAAGGCAAATGCGCCTCTTGTAATGAAAAGGGTTGCCACTTCAATATCTATTACGACAAGAATAAAAAGAATGATGAAAGGAAATAAAACATGTACATTCTCTATGGATTATTAATTCTCCTAGGCCTTGGGCTCGTGCTTGGGTTTTTCTTGACCTGGGCCGCCAAGGTCTTTGCCGTCAAAGAAGATCCTAGAATCCATGACGTTGAGAAGATGCTCCCCAATTTTAACTGTGGGGCTTGTGGAAAAGCCGGATGCCACGATATGGCAGAAGCTTTAGTCACTGGCGAGGCGAAGAAAGTCTCAGCTTGTAAGCCTGGCAAGAAAGATAAGAATTATGATCCAATCATCGCTTATTTAACCGCGCATCCTGATAAAGATGGGACGAAACATATCCCAACTATATGAGCCATAAAAGGCTACTATTTTTAGCCATCATTCCTTTCTTATCCTTGCCAAGTTGCTCAAAAAGCGCTTCTTTTATTGAGAGGACTTTTTCTCTTAGCAATGATAAATGGGATATCAAGCTTTATGATGGAGCCACAACTGACTTATATACCCTTCAAAGCAAAATGACTCGGGCGTACGAGATATCTGACTCTTTTGCCTTTAGTGGCACGAATAACGTCTTCGCCATCAATACCGCTAAAAACCAAGCCATAGCAATCGATGATGATCTTAAGTCCCTTCTGACTGGGGCTATCTCTAGGTCTTCTCTAACTCTAGGATACTTTGACCCCCTGATTGGCGAGCTTGTTTCTTTGTGGGATCTTGCATTAACTAACAAAAAGGTCCCAACTAACGAAGAAATCGCCTCTGCTTTGGAGAATAAAAAGAACACAGTTTTAAGTATCAGCTCTAGTAGTGTTACCCTTTCAGGGGATGGCCTCCTTGATTTAGGAGCCATAAGGAAAGGCTATGCCCTTTCTCTTTGCCTTACTTACCTTAAGTCAAAAGGCATAAAAAACTACATTGTGGACGCGGGAGGCTTTGACCGCCTTTATGGGGAAAATCCTGATGATGGCAATGGGAAGTTTAGCGTTACATTATCCGCTTTCGGGGGCAAGAAAGTATCACTAAAGAATTCATCTATCCTCACTTATTCAAATTACGAGGATGAAGTTGTGGTTGATGGAGTAACTTACGCCTCTATAATCAATCCAAAAACCGGCAAGAATGAATTCGTTTCTCCTGTCGCGGTAGCCATTGGCGATGATTCGATGAGCCTTGATGCCATATCGATGGTCTCTTCTCTTCTTGGAGAAGAAGGCGCCAAAAAATTCGAGTCAACAACATATGGCTCAACTATCTCTATCATTCTAGGTGATAAAGATAAGGTTTCTTATTCTTCTTCTAGTCTTGCTATTTCTTGATTATCCCCGCAAAAGGGGATTAAAAACTTAAATATCTTAGTAAACCTCGTCTACTTTTGTGGCCTCTTCTAGAGACTTCTTTTTTCTTCATTACGCCATTAAGAAGCTCAACCATGATAACGAGTAAGACGAGGAAGAAAAGGAGGTAATAGGGGAAATAGAGGATGTCCACATATTCGGCGATATAGCCAAAGACCGGTGGCATGAAAGTGCTCCCTACATAAGCGCTTGCCATCTGGATACCAATGACAGCTTGGGAATTCTCTTTGCCAAAGTTCCCAGGTGTTTCGTGAATCAGGGCAGGGTAGATAGGGGCGCATCCTAAGCCAAATGTGACTAGGCCAATAAGAGGTGTGATGGAGTTAGAAGGAATGATGATAAGGAAAGCGCCTAATAGCATCACGCCTAATCCGATCCTGATTAGTAACTTGTCTCCTAGGCGCCCGCTTACAAAGCCTGAAGCAAATCGACCAGCCGTAATACCTATATAAAATAAAGAAGCGAAGGTGGCGGCCAAAGAGGCGGAAATCCCTCTATTGATAGTTAGATAGGAGGCAGCCCATAATCCAGCAGTCGTTTCTAGCGAGCAATAAGCGAAGAAGCCAATGAAGAGGAACGCTGCCCCTTTAAGTCCCCAGACCTGGAAGAAAGATAAAGTCTTTTTCTTTTTTTCTGGCGTCTTACTTGGCTTTTCATCATGAGAAAGAGAAGAGGGCTTGTCCCACAATTTTAGAGTAGATAAAACGAGTATCAGGATTACGGATTGGACGATGGCAATCGTAAGATAACCTAGCGTCCAGCTTTGCCCATTATTTAAAAAGGCGCCCATGACATAAGGGCCAGTTAAGGCCCCTACTCCCCAAAAGGAGTGTAGCCAGTTCATTTGCTTAGGCTTATAGTTCACTGCGACATAGTTATTGAGGGCGGAGTCAATGGCGCCAGCCCCTAAGCCATAAGGTATGGCGAAAAGGCAGAGCATAAAATAAGAATGGGAGAATGAAAATCCGAATAGCCCTAAAGCGGTTAGAGCAATTGATATGACGATAATCCATTTAGTCCCAAATTTACTTATGATCTTATCGGAGAGTAATGATGAGACAATCGTCCCTCCGGCGATTATCATCGTGACATATCCCGCAAAAGATAATGGGACGTTGAGTTCAAGATGTATTGAGGGCCAACCTGCGCCAAGTAAGCCATCAGGAAGTCCTAGGGAAATGAAGCAGATGAAGATGATGATTAATAGAAGGGTTGAAGACATAAAAAGATTATCTTACTCTTTTTGCCAATAAGCAAAAAAATAATGGGGTTTTAGCGTAATTAAAACAAAAAATATAAGTCGTCTTTTGCACATGAAGGATGCCGTATCAGCAATCATCGATCCTTTTTCTTGTAGAACGCCCTATATCGGATGAGGTTCGCCCCCGAAACGGCCTTTTGGACGAACCTCACGATC
>Ga0172378_10003904_pt1 | contig 14033 bp, 13 predicted proteins | sample GrowelOW332metaG_FD_119755 | JGI IMG/M metagenome (GOLD analysis project Ga0172378, IMG submission 119755) | Groundwater microbial communities from an aquifer near a municipal landfill in Southern Ontario, Canada - Pumphouse #3_1 metaG | ecosystem: Environmental > Aquatic > Deep subsurface >... | reverse complement strand
GTTTTGGTTTTTGAAATTGTATTTTGTCATGGGCCGCTAGCTCAGCTGGTAGAGCAGCAGACTCTTAATCTGCGGGTCAAAGGTTCGATCCCTTTGCGGCTCAAAACATGGCGAACCTCGAATGGGGCAAGGCATGCACCGCGAGAGTGGTGAAATTGGCAGACACGCCAGACTTAGGATCTGGTACCTTACGGTGTAGGGGTTCAAGTCCCCTCTCTCGCAAAGGACAATCCGGAAGGGCTGTCTGACGAATGGTAGGTTTTTTGCGAAAGTAGCTCAGTGGTAGAGCTCCACCTTGCCAAGGTGGATGTCGCGGGTTCAAGTCCCGTCTTTCGCTCTTAAGCAGTCAGAGAAATCTGGCTGCTTCTTTTTTTACTCGGCAGTTGCTGGTCTCTCAGTCATGTAGTAGTCTGACGTAGGAGGGAGAAAATGCAGAAATATCAGCCAGTCTTTATCTCGGACAATACCATTCTTACGTTGACGGCCGCAATCCTTGAGAAACTGCATGCATTTTCCCACCAGCTGAATTTCAATGTTGCCTCTCCCAAACTCAGACGCGATAATCTTGCAAAAACCATTCAGGGCTCTTTGGCAATCGAGGCAAATACTCTTACGTTGGAGCAGGTAACAGCCTTGGTGAACGGGAAACACATTGCAGGACCGAACAAGGATGTGCTGGAGGTGCAAAATGCGATTGCCTCGTATCAGGTGCTCTATTCCAAGAACCCGTACAGCATGGATGACATGCTCGGCCTTCACGGCATGCTGACCAAAGGATTGGTTGCTGAATCAGGAATCTTCCGGACAGGCTCAGTCGGCGTTATGAAGGAACAACAAGTAATCCACATCGCACCTCCTGCATCGTTGGTGCCGCATCTCATTGCCGATCTGCTTGCATGGGTGAAGGCATCTGCATATCCAATGCTTATAAAAAGTGCAATCTTCCACTATGAGTTTGAATACATTCATCCCTTTTCCGATGGAAATGGCCGCATGGGTCGCATGTGGCAGACTCTGCTGCTCTCAACCTGGAATCCACTTTTCTCGTACCTGGCAGTAGAGGAAATAGTGAAGAATCGACAACAACAATACTATGACGCCATCAATGCCTCGACTGCGATGAACAACTGTGCCCCGTTTGTCACATTCATGCTAAGCGCCATTGATCAGGCACTGGACGAACTGGGCCCTTCAACTGATCTTCTTTCCCCCTTTCTGGAAAAGCTGCTTGCATCGATAGGCAACCGAACGCTAACCGCAAAGGAAATCATGCAGGCACTGCATCTTGCAAACCGTCAATCATTCATGCGGGTGTACCTGCATCCTGCCCTGGAGTTGGGACTGGTAGAAATGACCATTCCTGATAAGCCGAACAGCCGATTACAGCAGTATCGAGTTCGATCCAACTAAGATGTACCTTGCACTCTGACTTGTATCCTCACTTGCATGGTTACTTGTATGGTGTGCAGGCAGGAGATTCACTGGTTGTCGTTTTCCTGCTTCTGGAAAAATGCATCTACATAGTGCAAGGCGGTTGTATTTTTCAGCCAGACTATGGTGAATTCGTGCTCTTCGACCATACCCTCAACGGTGAATTGGGCGAGATTCTCATCGGCTTGTGCGATTGATTGGTAGACAAAACTGATACCAAGACCTTGGGAAACCAACTTTTTCAAAGGTTGGAAACTCGATATTTCTGTCACCCGGCTGAATATGGACAGATTATACCCGTGAGATTGCAACTCCTGCTCAAAGATGTTTCTTGTTCCCGAACCCTGTTCCCTCAGCAGGAGGTTGTGATCGCGCAGCTCTTCAAACCGAATACTCTTTCCAGCAAAAGGGTGGCTGCTGGAACAAAGACCGACGAAGCGTTCACGCCGTAAAAGGCGAAAATCATAGTTTTCTTTCTGAAAAAGGCCCTCTACCACAATAAAATCCAAAGCTGAAGCTTCCAGAAGACTAAAAAGATTGGTGGTGTTTTCCACGATCAGCGACAGGTTTTGGGATTCGTCCTGTAAATACCTTTTCAGATACGCATCCAATACACTATCGCCGATGCTTTTTGTGGCACCAAGACGTAACACCCGCTTCTCCGTTCGGCAAAGAAGCCGAAGCAACTCAGTTTCATTATAATAATGCGATTCTGCATAGTGCTTGAGAAGCAATCCTTGCTCGGTAAGCGTAAGCGTACGCCCGGTATAGTTGAATAGCTTGACGTTGTATTCCTCTTGGAGCGACTGTATCTGCTTGGTTACAGCCGGCTGTGTCAGGTTCACAAGAGAAGCAGTCTCACGGTAATTCATGGTTTTGCACAGCGATAGAAATGTTCGTAACCGAGTTTCCATACATGTATCCTTTTGATAACTTTTTGGAATTGAAGTATTGTAATATTTCATTAGATTTTATCATCGATTGTAACTATCATCAACTCCAACACCACTACCAAGGAAGTCAACATGACTACAAACGAAACAATACAGGCATATGCACCGGGTCTTTTCCTCGCCACCATGATTGCCTGTTCGGCAAAATGGATTGAGGGACTGTTGCCCGAGGGAATTATCAGCGCTTCAGTACTTGCACTATTCATCGGGATGCTCCTTCACACCATCAGGAAACCCGACCCTGAATACCAAAAGGGAATAGCATTCTCCTCAAAGAAACTGCTTAAATTTGCCATTATCCTGTTAGGGGCGAGCTTGAACATCTCCACCATCATGCAGGTTGGAAGGATGTCGCTGTTTATCATGGTCTTTACCCTGACCACGTGTTTCGGCGTTGGATATTTTGTGGGAAAAGCGTTCCATCTCAATTGGAAAATGTCCAATCTCATCTCAGCGGGAACCGGCATCTGCGGGGGATCGGCCATTGCAGCAATTGCACCCGTCATTGAGGCAGAGGACCGGGATATCGCATTTGCCATGAGTGCAACGTTCATTTTCGACATGGTGATGATTGTCGTATTCCCCTTGCTCGGGACCTGGCTGGGGATGAGCGACACAGCATATGGGCTGTGGGCCGGTACTGCAGTCAACGATACCTCATCGGTGGTAGCCGCCGGCTATACGTTCAGTGAACGGGCCGGCGATTTTGCCGTAATGGTAAAACTCACCCGCACGTTGGCGATCATCCCTACGGTGTTGATCTTCAGTGCCATCCAATTCCATAGTGCTCATAAAGCCGCCGATACAGATTTGAAGAACGGTAAGATTACCGCAATTATCCCCTACTTCATCCTTCTCTTTTTGTGTATGGCAGGCCTCAACAGCCTTGGCTTCATACCTGAGGCCATCGCCTCGGGCATGAAACATCTCAGCAAGTTCTGCATGGTTACCGCTCTTGCGGCGATCGGGCTGAATACCAGTTTGCGGGATATGAGAAAAGGAGGGGCAGGCCCGATGCTTCACGGCTTCATCATATCTCTCTTGGTTGTATTGGTGGCATACGTTGCCATCCAGATGCAGCAGGCATGACAGAGAGGAAAGTTCGGCACCTGCTCAGACATGGGATGTCACACATCCCCGTAGAGGCTTTGGTGGAATACTTTGCAGCGTTGCTCGATGGCATCCAAAAGCGAGATCGCCTGGATGCTGGAAAGCTCGAAAGCCTTATCGGTACGGCCTTGGTCTGTATAATGACATTGATGACAGCTGAGGGTCCCCTCACCAAGGCCTTCATGGCCGGGCCAATCGATGCGTAGTTTCTTGTTGATATGGTCACCGAGGGTACACGACAAGAAGGCTGCCTTGCCTTCTTCCCTCCAAGGACGCATCAAGTACACCGATTCGGGCGGGACAGACTCTTTAGCTGTGAAGGTACAATGATCGAACACCAAACCAATATCTTTTTTGCATGTCGAGGGGGCCGTCACAAAGCCTGTTGCACTACTGCAAATCTCCGTATGCCGAAAGAGTGCATCAGCACCCCCGAAAATGAAATCGACGTCGCCTTGGATATACCCCTGGTCGAAAAAAAGCGTATTCAGCTTGCGTTTGGCGAAGCATCGCGGTCCATAAAACCCATTCGCTTCGCGCTCCCTCTCTGGAAGCGGAGCGACAAAAAGGGTATCCTGGCAGCCTAAAAGACGGACATCGGTGAGGTAGGAACAGTCGACATCGAGATACAGGGCTACCCCCTGCCCCGCCTCACTTCCCGCCCCGGCGTTGTTCTGTATGGTAACATGTTCCATTCTCAGGAATTCACCACTGAAAAAAGCAGTATAGGAGCGAAACGTACCCCGCTTGGGAAGTACATCAATCTTTTCTTTCGCCCCGTCGGAATTGCTGATGACCACCTCTCCCCTTCCCACCAGATGCACGTTGCGTTTATCGCAGAAAAGCTTTTCGTGGTATACGCCTTGCTCGATGATGATCATGGCCTGTTCAGCATAGGGAACGGCATCCAATGCTTCCTGGATGCTGCAGTAATGCCCCTTGCCTGATTGGTCGACAGTCAGTGTGTTCATACCTCGATACTATACCAAGAATGAAAATCCCGACAGCCTAGAGGATGGAAATTTTCTCCCATTGTCTGCTTCTTGCACGAAAAATAAAGAGTTGGTATGCTTCTGCCATGAAAATTGAAGCAATTGAGCACAAACTTCAGGATGGAACAATCGTACAGCTGCGTTCGCTGGAAAACACGGATGCCCCGCTGGCGATAGCCTATGTGGCCACTATGTATTCCTCCTCTCGCTTTCTGGCACGCGAAATTGAAGAGTGGGTTATAACCGTTGACGAAGAAACGGCATGGATTGAGAAGGCCAACTCTGATGACAAGCGCGTCATCATTGGCGCCATGTCCGGCGGACAGCTCATCGGCTTGTGTGATTTTGCACCAGTTGCATCGATGAAGCGCATGGCCCATCGAGCCCAATGCGGCCTCTCGGTCGCCCCTGATTTCCAGCACAAGGGCATCGGGACCTTGCTCATGCAAACGTTGCTGCAAACTGCAAGGCAAGCAGGCTATGAACAGATGGAACTGGAAGTAGTTTCCCTTAACCACAAAGCCATCGATCTCTATAAAAAGCTCAATTTCTCCAAGTGCGGTACCATAGAGTACGGCATGAAGTACAAGGACGGTACGTACGGCGATCTTGACATCATGATGCATCGCCTCGTCTGATAAAAAAGGCGTCCCATTCCGATTCCTTGAATCCAACGAGCACCCCTTGATCACAGACGAGCAAGGGCCTTTTTACCAGCATGCCGTCGGAACTGAGCAGTTCCAGGATCTGGTCATCCTTCAGGTGCGACAGCTTTTCCTTGAGGGCCAAGCTTCGGTATACTTGGCCGCTGGTATTGAAAAATTTCTTACTGTCCTTACCACTTTGTCTGATGATGGCTTCAAGTTCTCGTTTGTCGGGTCTCTGAGTCTGTATGTTCCTATAGCTATAGGAAATGCCGTTGCTTTCCAAATACGCAATGGCACGCTTGCAGGTTGAACAGTTGGGATAACAAAAGATGGTCACTTACGGCCTCCGCCCTTGCATGGTAGCAGATGAAAGGCCGACCGGCAATCGGACAAAATGGAGCATTCCCCTAGACCAAAGAGGAAAAAGTTGCTATATACAATATGTTTCCGGTAAAAGGGTTTTCCCAATCTACCCTCTACAGGGTGGTCGAGCTTTTCTGGTTGTAGTATACTCCATGGTAGCTAGACCAAAGAAGGAAGCAACATAAGGGCTTTGCCTGAGGATATACATGGTCCAGAGTCGGACCGAAAGGATGAACATAGGATGATCGCTGATAAGAGTATCAAAGAATTGGAGAATTCCTCCGTCGCACTGACGGTCACCGTGACCGCCCCCACCATCGAGAATGATTACAAGGCTGCACTGCAAAAGTACGCCGCTACCATCCAACTCAAGGGCTTCCGCAAAGGAAAGGCCCCTGTTTCTGTTTTGGAAGGCAAGTTCGGCAAGGCCATTCGCGAGGAAAGCACTTTCAACACCATCGAGGAAGCCCTCAAGGAAGCTCTGCAAGGAGTTGAGGACAAGTACAAGCCCCTCTCTTTCAGCACTCCCGAGTTGCAGGACGAAGAGACCCTGCTCCCCTTTCAGGCAGATAAAGACATCACCTTTACCGTTACGTATGATGTAATGCCCACCTTTGAGCTTCCCGCCTACAAGGGCTTGAGTGTCACCTATCCGAAAGTAGCTGTTTCCGATGAGGCGGTGAATGCTGAGATCGACAAGTTGCGCGAGCAGAACGCCATGGTCATCGACAAGCAGGATGCTGCCGCCATGGGCGACATTGTCACCGTTGACTATGTCGAGCTTGACGATCAGAACAATGAAGTTGCAGGAACCGAGCGCAAGGAGTTCGTCTTCACCCTCGGCAGCACCTACAATTTCTACCAGATTGACAGCGACTTGGTCGGCATGAAGGCCGGTGAAGAGAAGACTTTCTCCAAAACCTATGCCGAGGATTCCACCATTGAAGGGTATGCAGGTAAGACCATCACCCTCAAGGTTGCAGTCTCTGCTGTGAAGTTCCGTGACGTTCCCGTTCTGGACAACGATTTTGCCCAGGACGTAAAGGAAGAATACAAGACTGTCGAAGACTTGGTTAAGGCTACCCGCGAGAAGCTTCAGAAGGCATTGGATGCCAAGCTTGAGCAGGAGAAGCTCAACGCCCTCAGCGAAGAACTGCTGAAAGGCACCACCATTGCAATTCCCGCCAGCATGATTGATCTTGAGATCGACCAGAGTTGGAACCGCTATGTGAAGCAGACCGGCCTCAGCGAAGAGCAGATTCTGCAGTTCCTGCAGTTCCAGCAGAAAACCAAGGAAGACGTCACCGCACCTTGGAGAGAAGCTGCCGAGAAGAATCTTCGCGTCCAGCTGATCATGGACAAAATCAAGGATACTGAAAAGTTCACTGTTGACGAGGAAGAACTGAACAAGGCTTTGGAAGAACAGCTGAAGGACGTTACCGACGAAAGTCAGCGGGAGTACTACAAGGCCATGATCGAGGACGACATGCGATTCCAGAAGATTGCACCGTTCTTGCAGGAAAACAACACCTTTGTTGAAGGTGATGAGGTTGCCTACGAGGTCTTCATGAGTCAGACCTACGGTGCGTAAGAGCGCATCCGACAGTGTTTTACGTTGTGAGAAGGCGGGTCCACACTGGTTCCGCCTTTTCAATCCCAGCTTTAAAAGGGGGCTTTTGCCATGAATAACCATCCTTTGAGGATGCAATCCACCATACCGATGGTCGTCGAGCAGTCTGGAGTCGGCGAACGTGCCTACGACATCTTCAGCCGTCTGCTCAAGGATCGCATCATTTTTCTTGATGGCGAGATCCATGACGCCAATGCTGATCTTGTGGTAGCACAAATGCTCTTTCTCGATTCCGAGGATTCCACCAAGGACATCAGCCTCTATATCAACAGCCCCGGCGGCTCTGTTACCGCCGGTCTTGCGATTTATGATACCATTCAGTACCTGCACTGCAAAGTGCAGACCATCTGCATGGGACAAGCCGCCAGCATGGCAGCCCTGCTGCTCGCCAGCGGTTCGGAGGGAAAGCGATTCATGCTGCCTTCTGCAAGAGTCATGATCCACCAGCCTTGGGGTGGTGTCGAGGGTCAATCCACCGACATCTCCATCCATGCAAAGGAGATCAGCCGATTGAAGAAACTGACCATCGACATCATCGCCCAACATACGCATAAGAGCTTTGAGCAGGTGTCCAAGGATGTCGAGCGGGATTTCTTCCTTTCAAGCGATGATGCTGTCAGCTATGGTATTGTCGACAGCGTCATGAGAAGGAGTAACTGATGGCACGAAACGCGAAAGTCTGTTCTTTCTGCGGCAAAGGCCAGGAAGAAGTAAAAAGGCTCATCAACGGTCCCGGTGTGGCCATTTGTGATGAGTGCATCAAAGTGTGCAACGATATGCTCGCCGGTGATCCTACGTTCCAGGAGGATGCATTGGGACTTCCCGAACGCATCCCCACCCCGAAGGAACTCAAGGACTACATGGATGAGTATGTCATCGGCCAGGATGATGCTAAACGTGTACTGGCCGTTGCAGTGTACAACCACTACAAACGAGTCAAGTTCCAGAAGCAAATCGCTGAACAAGGCGTCGAGCTTGACAAGTCGAACATCCTCATGGTCGGGCCTACCGGTACCGGTAAGACTTTGCTAGCTTCCACGCTAGCCAAAAAGCTGCAGGTTCCCTTCGCCATCGCCGATGCTACCACCCTCACCGAGGCTGGATATGTCGGTGAGGACGTTGAGAACATTCTGCTTAAGCTCATTCAGAATGCCAACGACAATATCAAGGCGGCTGAGTACGGGATTATCTTCATCGATGAAATCGACAAGATTGCCAAGAAAGGTGAAAATCCGTCCATCACCCGCGATGTAAGCGGTGAAGGCGTACAGCAAGCCCTCTTGAAAATCATCGAGGGAACCGATGCATCCGTGCCTCCCCAGGGCGGCAGAAAGCATCCCAACCAGGAGATGCTGAAGATCAATACACGCAACATCCTCTTTATCTGTGGTGGAGCCTTTGTGGGCTTGGACAAGGTCATTGAGAAGCGGGTTTCCAGCCATGCCATGGGTTTTGGCGCCAGCATTATCAATGCCCAGGACAAGGACCTGCATGCCTTGTACAGCAAGATGATGCCGGATGATCTGATCAAATTCGGTCTGATCCCCGAATTCATCGGCAGACTTCCCATTCACGTTGCCTTGGACAACCTGTCCAAGAAGGATTTGATGAGAATCATCGTAGAGCCGAAGAATTCAATTCTCAGGCAATATGAAGCTGCATTCCGTCTTGACGGCATTGAGTTCATCTTCAAAAGTGAAGCTGTCGAAGCTGTGGCGGAGAAAGCGTTCGAGCAAAAGACCGGTGCCCGAGGCTTGCGGTCCATTGTGGAGAACATCATGATGGGAATCATGTACGATATTCCTTCCATTCAACAGGTGAAACAGGTGATTGTAGGACGGGAGTGTGTGCTTGAAGGCAAACAACCCGAGGTTATTCGTGGAGCGTGAAATGTTTAGCTACCCCCCATTTGACGAGCAGATTCTTGATCTGTTGAGAAGTCGGGACGAGTTCATCGTTCTGGGACACATAAGCCCTGATGGGGATTGCCTATCGAGCCAGATGGCTGCAGGATCGCTCTTGCTCAAAATGGGCAAGACCGTCCATATGGCCAACGCTGGTCCATTCGACCGTTCAGAAATCTCTCACCTGCGAGCGGATTTTCTTGCACACATTGATGAGGAGCTGTACAACCGCAATCCAATCGTGGTTGTGGTTGACTGCTCTTCCCCTGAAAGACTTGGCCATCTTGCCAAGGAAATCGAAGGGCTGACCACCATAGTGTTGGATCATCACAGCAGCGGGGAGCAGTTTGGAAATCATCGCTACATTGTACCCCGTTCAGTTTCCACCACCCTGATCATTATGCAGTTGTACAAAGCTCTCGAGGTGGAAATCTCTCAAGAAATTGCCGAACACCTGTTTTTCGGGTTTGCAACGGACTCAGGCTTTTTCCGATTCATCAATGCATATCGGGGAGAAACCCTGCGTCTTGCAGCGGAACTTGTAGATCTGGGAGTCTCTCCCAATACCATGGCCGACCGAATGACCGGTGGCAAGAGTCTTGGATATGTCAAATATTTGGGCAAACTCATCGACCGCAGTGAAAGTCTTTTTGACGGAAAATTGATGTACTCCTCCTCCTGCCTCAAGGATAGGGACACCTACATCACTACCGATAAACCCAGTGATTCGCTCTATGCCATGTTGCTCTCAGTCAAGAATGTCGAGGTTGTGCTCTTCTTCAAGGAACTTGAGGGAGGCAGCACCGAGGTGGGCTTTCGGTCTTCTCATCAGAGCAGTGTCGATGTAGGTGCATTGGCTGAACGTTTCGGCGGCGGCGGACACAAGAAAGCTGCAGGGGCGACGGTGAATGAAGAGATCGACATAGTACGGAAAAAATTGATCGATGCTGTCGGGGAACTACTGCACGGCTAAGTTGGCATACACATTGCATACAGATGTGAGAAATCACCGAAGGAGTATGCAATGCACCTCTTACCCCTATCCGAAAGCGCATCAACGTTCCTGACTAAATCTGTTGTACGATATCAGACGCTGCCTACAGACCAAAGTCTCTTCCATTCATTGCATGAACAAACCCAGCAACTATTGTATGAACTCCCCTCTTTTTTACACCTCATTGAAGAAGAGGATTGCTGTGAGTTCCTGTTTTTCTGCTACGACGCAATTCCCTATTACCTGAATACCTATCGTGAGGGAAGACTCTCCTATATCGGCTATCTGAGCCAGGTGGTTCGTAAGCGTAGCCGGTACTTCATGGCCCAACAACAGATACAACGAAAGAAAGAACTCTTGGTCGCCGAAAGCGATTACTATCAGCAACAAGTATCCCAGATGCCTCTCCAAACTGCCGAGCATGCAACATACTGCAGTTTCTCTTCCGTTCCCCAACAGGAAATCCAAGCTTTGCCGGATCTCTTCAGCCAACTCATGCAACGTTGCAGCAATCCAATAAACCCCACCGATGCAAAGCTGAGAAAATTGCAGGCGGTTCTCCAGTTGCCGGTGAACCGAAAACGATTCCTGATCATGCTCACCCTCTCCCCTCATTTGGCTGGCGAGTACCTGCTGGAAGACTTGGCTTCGCTTTTGGAAGTAGAGGCTCCCCTGCTTTCACAATATCTGAATACGGCCAACTCGGTGCTTGCCCACAAACAAGCATGCAAAGAGGAATTTGAAACCATAAGCCATCGACATTTCAGAAGGTTGCTGGAGATTGAATCGGAGCTCCTTCGTGAGGACGATGAGGGTAAGCGACGTAAGCTTGAGGAACTGCTTAGCTGGACACGACGTGTATACAAGATCAAAATCCACCAAATCCGGACCATGGAACTCAATTTAAGCCATAGCGAGCTAGGAGCTCTTCTCGGAATTCCCAAAGGGACCATCGATAGTTCGGTGCACTATATGAAACGTCTGCTTTCCAAGTATATGGACGAAAAAGAGGACAATGAGTATCTTTAGACCCATGAATATTCTTTTGGCATCCAACAATCTCCATAAACGGGAAGAATTCTCCCGCATGCTTTCGGGCCATACGCTTGTGGTACCCTCTGAATTGGGGCTGCATTTTGATTTTGAGGAAGATAAGGCGACGTTCACCGAGAATGCCTTAGGCAAGGCTTTGGCACTGTTTGAGCAAGCACCAAAGGGCTTTGTCGTCCTTGCCGATGATTCAGGACTCTGCGTCGACGCACTGGGTGGCGGTCCGGGTGTAAGAACAGCCCGGTATGGTATGGAAACGTTCGGCAGACAGCTGGAAAGCGCTGAACGCAATCAGTTCCTTTTGGAAAATCTGAACCACTTGCAATCACCAAGTGAGCGAGGGGCACAGTTTGTGTGTGCCTTGGCCTTGGTGGTCGATACGCATCGAATTTTTACGTTGTGTGAATCCGTGAAGGGCTCTATTGCCACCACCAGTTTCGGAAAGGGTGGTTTTGGGTACGATCCGGTTTTCATCGTCACCGAGGCGGGAAAGACAATGGCCGAACTTAGTGAAGAAGAGAAGGACCGCTATAGTCACCGTGGCCGCGCAACCCGACACCTTATAACCTTGTTAGGAGAAATTGCATGAAGACACTCAACCGTGCTGAACAAAATAGTGCAGACACCTGGGACCTTGGAAGCCTCTTTGAGAATCACCAAGCGTGGGATGAAAGTCTCACCTTGCTCATAGAGCGAATCCAAGAGGCCTCTAAGCTGAAGGGAACCCTACAGGGAGGGAAAACTTCCTTCCTCTCGACGATGCGATGGTATGAAGAGACCTCGATCCTTGCAGAGAGGTTGTACAACTACGCGTTCTTGCTGTACGCAGGCGATGCCTCGGACAACGATAATGTCAGACGCTATTCGCTTGCATCCCAGTACCTCAGCCAGCTCAGTGCCGCCATGGCCTTCTTTGATCCGGAACTGCTGGGAATTGAGGATAAGGTAATCGATGCCTACCTTCAGGATGACGCATTCGCCGACTATGCCATCTTTATCCAGAAAGCGAGAAGGTTCAAGGAACATGTGCTCAGTGAGCGTGAAGAGCGTCTGATGGCCCTCCAGGGGGAAGTAGGCTCGGTAATGCGAACCACCTTCGGTGATTTGACGAACGTGGATTTTAATTTCGGCGAGCTTGAGGGAAAACCACTCACGCAGAGTTCGTTCAGCAGTTTCTTGATGCAGGATGACAGGGACTTGCGGAAAAGGGCCTACAAGCAGTTTTATGCCGTGTACGACAAGAGCAAGCATGCCATCGCCAGGCTCTATGAAGGCCAAGTAAAGCAGGATATTTTCCGCAGCAAGGCACGCGGCTATGAGAGTTCGAGAAGCATGGCCCTCTTCGGTGACAAAGTTCCCTTGTCCGTGTATGACAACCTCATACAGGCAGTACACGAGGCATTGCCCTCCCTTCACCGCTACTATGCACTCAGAGCCCGCCTGTTGGGTCTGGACAAGCTTGCTCACTACGATGTCTATGTTCCCCTGGTCAAAGGCATCCAGGCACATACAAGCTATGAGAGGGCAGTCCAGATTATCGGCGAAGCGCTCAAGCCATTGGGCCAAGACTATGTAACAACGCTTACGAAGGGTCTTACCACCGACCGCTGGGTCGACCGGTATGAGAATACTGGAAAGCGCAGTGGGGCCTTCAGCAGCGGTACCTATACCTCAAAACCATATATTCTGCTCAACTACAAGGAAGATGTACTTCGCGATCTCTTTACCGTCGCCCATGAAGGCGGGCACTCCATGCACAGTTACTACAGTGCACGGAACAACCCCTATTTCCACTACGATTACACCATTTTCGAAGCTGAGGTTGCATCGACATTCAATGAGCAACTGGTTGCCAAGTATATGATCGAGACTTCCTCGGACAGCAAGACCAAGGCCTACATCCTGGGCAAGCAGATTGATGATATTGTAGCTACGCTCTTCAGGCAGACCATGTTTGCCGAGTATGAGATGATCACCCACCAGATTGCTGAATCGAATACACCTTTGACTCTGGATTTGCTCAGAGAGGAGTATCGCAAGCTATTGGTCGCCTATTTCGGTCCGAAGGTGGAGTTTGAAGAAGAGAGCGATATGGAAGGCCTGAGGATTCCGCACTTTTACAGTCCCTTCTATGTCTACAAGTATGCTACCGGCATCAGTGCTGCAATCGCCTTGAGCCAGAAGGTACTCAAAGGAGGAGAGGCTGAGCGCAATGATTACCTTTCCTTCCTTTCAAGCGGAGGCAGTTCCTACCCTATCGATTCACTATGCAAGGCAGGTGTCGATATGGCCAGCGTAAAACCGGTCCAGGATGCACTGAAAACGTTTGAGAATCTGCTTGATCAATTCGAAGCACTGCTCTAGCAGAATTCAAGCCTTCTTTTTTAAAAGAGGGCTTGACTCAAATCCCAACGGTGTTGTATTGTAGCCACGTTCGGTTTGAAAGAACCGGAAAACCTCAGAATGCGGTAGTGGTGGAATTTGGTAGACACGCTAGCTTGAGGTGCTAGTGTCCGAAAGGTCATGCTGGTTCAAGTCCAGTCTACCGCACTCATTTAAACCCTTGCTAAGAAAGAACTTGGCGAGGGTTTAATCTTTTTTACCCTCCCCATGAAAAATTTGAAAATTGGGGGTGACACCAGTTGTGACACCAATTCGAAAGAGGAATCCCCACATAGGTGGGGAATATGCACGCTACCTTGAAATGCTTGTGGGCGAAATCGGTACATCCCCACACACGTGGGGAATACTGAGCTAACGGTTGAGCTGGTTCAAGACCAGTCGGTTCATCCCCACACACGTGGGGAATACTTGACCTGCTCGGTATAGCGCACCGCCTGCATCGGTTCATCCCCACACACGTGGGGAATACCAGAAGGCTCTACAAGAAAGGCAATGGTGTTCCGGTTCATCCCCACACACGTGGGGAATACTCAATCTTCCCTAGCTGAATCGGTTC
>Ga0172378_10003903_pt1 | contig 14034 bp, 14 predicted proteins | sample GrowelOW332metaG_FD_119755 | JGI IMG/M metagenome (GOLD analysis project Ga0172378, IMG submission 119755) | Groundwater microbial communities from an aquifer near a municipal landfill in Southern Ontario, Canada - Pumphouse #3_1 metaG | ecosystem: Environmental > Aquatic > Deep subsurface >... | reverse complement strand
TGCATTAAGAAAGGTGATATTCCATGAAGGGTACAGTTAAGATGTTTAACAAAGAAAAAGGTTTCGGCTTCATTCGCGCAGAAGACGGCCAAGATGTCTTTTTCCACTACTCAGCAATTGCTATGGATGGATACAAGACCGCTGTTGAAGGCGAGCTTGTTGAATTCGACCGTGAAGAATCAGACCGTGGTCTCAGAGCTTCCAACGTCCGCAAAGTAAACGCTGAATAATTAAACGAAAACAAAAAAAGTAAATTTCTCCTCAGCAATGAGGAGTTTTTTTATATCTTCTTCTCCTTTATTAATCGTTTATTTTGAACGTTAAATATGGTAGAATTCATATGTATAAAATTAGAGGGAAATTATAAAAATTATGTCATTAAAAGCAGGTATTGTTGGACTTCCAAATGTAGGAAAATCCACTTTATTTAACGCTATTACCAATTCTCATGTAATAGCGGAGAACTATCCATTTGCAACTATTAAGCCAAATTCAGGAATCGTGGAAATAAAAGATCCGAGATTTGAAAGATTATGCAAATTGTTCCAACCTAAATCAAAAGTTCGGGCAACGCTAGAATTTACCGATATTGCCGGACTAGTTAAAGGTGCTTCCAAAGGTGAAGGGTTGGGAAATCAGTTTTTAGGGAACATCCGAAATTGCGATGCAATCGTTCACGTCGTGCGGTGTTTCGAGGATGGAAATATAGCTCATGTTGAGGGCAATATCGACCCGATTAGAGATATTGAGATTATCAATCTTGAACTGGTTATTTCCGATTTAGATCTTTTGGAAAAGAGACTTGAAAAAATCGAGACTAAGGCTCGAATGACCAAAGATAAGGAAAAGTTGTTCGAAGTCGAAATATTGCACAAACTCATTCCTGCCTTAACCGACGGAAAACCGGCTAGGGAAATCAACTTGACCGAAGATGAAATGAGAGTGGTTAGCAACTATAATTTACTGTCAATCAAACCGGTAATTTACGTGGCGAATGTCGCGGAAGAAAGCTACGCGGACCCATCTAAGGACCGCTTCTTTGCTCAGGTTTGCGAATACGCAAAAAAAGAAAATGCTCTATCTATTCCCGTTTCCGCTCGCGTGGAAGCTGAACTTGCTCCTCTAGGCGAAGCGGAGAGAAATGAATACTTGAGCATGTTGGGGGCTAAGCTCTCAGGATTGGATAAGGTTGCAAAAGCTTGCTATGACTTGCTGGGCTTAAAGACCTTCTTCACATGCGGCTCTGATGAAGTTCGAGCCTGGACTTTCAAGGATGGAATGAAAGCTCCTGAATGCGCAGGTATCATTCATACTGATTTCCAAAGAGGATTTATCAAAGCCGAAGTCTATTCCTTTGAGGATATTGACAAATATGAAACTGAGAATAAATTGAAGTCTTTAGGAAAGGTTCTCACTGTTGGAAAAGAGTATCTTGTCAAGGATGGCGATTGTCTCTTTTTCAAATTTAACGTGACAAAGAAGGGCTAAGTGAAGTGAGTAAATTCAGAATTGGTTCTGCCTATGACGTTCATAGACTCATCGCTGGAGAAGGCATCGTTTTGGGTGGAATTAAAGTGCCATGCAACTTTCAAACTGTGGCACACTCAGATGGAGATGTTGTCTTTCACGCGCTGGGTGAAGCAATTATGGGAAGTCTCGCTCTAGGAGATTTAGGAACTTATTTTCCGCCTGATGATGACAAATACTCCAATATGGATTCCATTCTTATCATTGACTTTTGCCGGAATAAGCTCAAAGAATCCAATTTTGAAATTTGCAATTTAGACATATCAATAATTGCCGAAAAACCAAAGTTGAAGTCGCTTATTTTCTCAATTAGAAACAGCGTTGCTAATGCGCTTGGAATCGATTTAAATCAAGTGTCTGTCAAGGCCGGAACAAACGAAGGACTCGATGCGATAGGGAGAGAACAAGCGATTGGTTGCTTTGCGACAGTTTTAATTGAAAAACGTCAAAATTAGAATCTTTATTTCTAGATATATAGTAATTATTATTATATAATTATTTGGCGAGGTTTTATGATTTGTTACACACTTACAGACGGCAGAGGAAATTCAGAAAAGCTAAGGCTTATTTCCAATGAAAACAATGTTTTAAAATTCGAAGGAAATGATTCGATTCTCAACATTCGCTCCGGTAAAAACGGTGTAGTTAAGCTGTATCGAGATAACTCTGAGGTTCGAGTGTCAATTGAATTGAATGTCGGAAGTGTAACTAAGATGAAAATTTATGATAAGTCCCACAATTTGTATGTTGACTGTCAGGTGAAAGCCAAACGAGTCGACATAGGGGACACAGGAGACATATTTATTGAATACGACATGCTAAACGGTGAAGAAATAGCGGACAGCATATCGGTTAAAATAGGAGTAGAAAATGACAATTAAAGAAAAAATAGCTAGCAAATTATCAAGCATATTGGAACAACTCGGAGTAGATATTCCGGCTAAAGATATTGAAATATCTTCAACCAAAAATTCAAACTTTGGTGATTTTGCCACAAACATTGCTATGAAACTGACAAGAGTTTTACATAAATCACCGTTAGCAATTGCCGATGATATTATTAGTAAATTTGAATTGGATGAAATTTCAAAAGCAGAAAAGGCTGGACCTGGATTCATCAATTTTTATATCAAGGATGAGGCTGTTCAGGAAATTATTAAAAAAGTCATCGATTCTAAAGGTAACTTTGGACAGTTGAACCAAGGTAAAGGCGAAAAGACCATGCTGGAATACGTCTCAGCAAATCCGACGGGTGCACTTCACCTCGGGCACGCGCGTGGTGCAGCAGTCGGAGACTGCGATGCCCGCTTGCTGAAGAAGTGTGGCTATGATGTGACTAGAGAGTATTACATCAACGATGCTGGTAGTCAGGTATATAAACTCGCCCGCTCGATAAAGGCTAGATATTTGCAGGAACTGGGAATTGAAGCCGAAGTTCCTGAGGATGGATATCACGGCAAAGACGTCGTCGCCTTTGCGAAAGAAATAGTTGAGAAAGAAGGCGATAAATATAAGGATGACAGCGAGGATAATCTTGAATTTTTCCGCAAGAAGGGAATAGAATTAGCTCTCGGTGGCATCAAGAAGGACCTTCACGAATTCCGCGTAGATTTTGATCATTTTACTTCGGAAAAAGACATCAGAGACGCCGGTAAGATTGACCGCGTTTTGGAAGAGTTAAAGCCTTATTGCTATCAAAAAGACGGGGCTACATTCTTAAATACTACCAAAGATGGAGATGACAAAGACCGCGTTATAATCAAGAGCGATGGCTCATATACTTATCTTCTTCCCGATATCGCTTATCACAAAGATAAGTTTGATCGCGGTTACTCTTGGCTCATCGATTTGTTTGGAGCCGATCATCACGGGTACATCGCGAGAATTAAATCCTCCGTCAAGTCCTTAGGATACAATCCAGATAAATTGGATGTTGACTTAGTTCAAATGGTTAGACTATTCAAAGACGGAAAAGAATACAAGATGTCAAAGAGAACAGGAAACGCTGTTTCTCTTAAAGAATTGATCGAAGAAGTTGGTGTAGATGCTGTGAGATTCTTCTTCGTGTCTCGCGCGGCGAGTCAACATCTCGACTTTAATCTCGATTTAGCAAAAACGATGGGAACGGTAAACCCCGTTTATTACTGTCAGTATGCGCACGCTCGTTTGAACGCAATCATTGAGATGGGAACGACGAAATACAAAATAGATGAAACCGGAAGAAATTTAATCGATCCATCAGAATTACAACTGATGAAAAAGATGGCGAGTTTCCCTTCGGTCGTACTTGACGCTGCCTTGACTTTGTCACCGTATAAAATTACTATTTATGTGAGAGAACTCGCTTCTTCAATCAATGAATTCTACACTAAGTGCAGAGTGCTCGATCCAGAACACATCGAATTGACTGAGTCCCGCTTGGGATTGTGCTTAGCCGCCAAAAGCGTGTTAAAAGAAGGATTGGATTTAATTGGAGTTAACGCTCCGGAACATATGTAAAGAAAGAGGAAAATATATATATGAAAAAATCAATGTTAGATGTCGCTTATGAGATACTAGAAAAATCAGATAAACCTTTAGCGTTTCGCGATATGCTAAATGAAGTTGCAAAAAAGCTTGAAATGAGCGAGGAAGACATTAGAGCTAGAATGGCTCAATTCTATACCAATTTGAGCATAGATGGTCGCTTTGTTTGCTGCACCGACAACCATTGGCAAGTCAGAAAGAAAGTACCATTTGATCAAGTTCACATCGATATGAACGATGCTTATAACGACAAAGAAGATGAAGCGGATGTCGACGATGTCGAAAAAGAGCTTGGGGAAGAGGAACAAGAGGATCTTGTTGAACCAGCTGATTTCGATGAGGAAGATGACGCCGAAATCGAAGAAGTTACTGATGACGGTGAGGCTGAATAAGCGCCGCTGTTGTTATAAATTTAAGTCTAATTATAGAAAGGTAGGAATCTAATATGTTTAATTCTTCTAGACTTGTCAACATGTCTTTGATGCTCAACAAAGCATTTAAAGAACGCTATGCCGTTGGTCAATTCAATATCAACAATATTGAATGGACAAGAGCTATACTCGAGGAAGCTCAAAAAACTAGAACCCCGGTTATTTTGGGAGTGTCAGTTGGAGCCTCAAAATACATGGGAGGTTGGAGAACTGTCGTCGCCATGGTAAATGGTTTGATGGAAGATCTCGATATAACTGTACCTGTCGCTCTCCACGTCGATCACGGCCCTTCATTTGAAGTTTGTAAAGCTGCTATCGATGCAGGATTTACTTCAGTTATGATCGATGGCTCGAAATTGCCGCTCGAAGAAAACATTGCAGTAGTAAAGAAAGTTGTCGAATATGCGCATCCTCGTGGAGTTACAGTTGAAGCTGAACTCGGTAAAGTCGGCGGACAAGAAGAAGATGTTATAGCAGAAACAATGTATGCTGACCCTCAAGAATGTGTTCGCATGGTCAAAGAGACCAATCTCGATTTCTTAGCACCTGCATTGGGCTCAGTTCACGGTCCTTATCACGGTGAACCCAAACTTGGATTCAAAGAAATGGAAGAAATTGCTGGATTAGTTAACATTCCTTTGGTTTTACACGGTGGTTCAGGTATTCCTGAAGCTGACTTCAAGAAAGCAATCGCTCGCGGAACTTCCAAGGTTAACATTAATACCGAATGTCAACAAGCATGGACAAAGATTGTTCGCGAAGTTGTCGCTGATGACAGCAAAGTTTACGATCCTCGTCGCATCATTGGTCCTGGTATGGAAGGCATCAAAAACACTGTTCTCGAAAAAGCAACAATGTTTGGTTCTTTAGGAAAAGCAGACTAATAGAATAGTTTCATATTGTATAATATAATTAAAGATGGAAGAATATTCTTCCATCTTATTTTTTAAAACAAGGAGAGAAAAAATGGACAAGATTAAAGATTTTTTTGATTTGGTTGAACGCAACCAAAAAATCACTATATTCGGTCATCTATATCCCGATGGTGATTGCTACGGTTCAACCGAGGGGTTGAAAGCCGCGCTCAGCTATTTCTACCCAAAGAAGGAAGTGTATGTCATCGGTACTGACTATCGAAACGGGCTCAATAGATTTCCCTTAGCCGATACGGTCAGCGATGAAACAATAGCTGATTCTTTAATTATTGTCTGTGATCTCGCGAACAAAGCGAGAGTTGGAGATCCGCGCGCTTTTTCCATCAAGGGAAAAGGTATGGTTAAATTTGACCACCACATATTTGTGGAGGAGTTTGGCGGTTTGGAATACGTCGATGAAGAAGCTAGTTCATCCTGCGACTTAATTGCCAATTTGCTTTATTCAAAGTTCGATCGTTTGCCTGAATTAGCCGCGAATTTATTCTTTATCGGTTTAGTGACTGATTCCGGTCGCTTTCAATTTTCATTGAAACCGCAAACCTTAGAGATTGGTGCGCGATTGCTGCGCGATGGAGCGGATTCAGAATACATTTATAACAACCTCTATGTAGTTGGAGAAAAATCTTTGAAGTTTGAAGGTTATTTGATTTCCAATTACAAAAAAACTTTTTGGGGAACCGCCTATGGTCTTCTCGATAAGGAAACTTTAAAAAAATATGGATATACTGCGCCGAGCGGAGCGAGATTTGTCAACTCCATTGGGCACATTAATTCATCGAGAATATATTGCCTAATTGCTGAAAAGGAAGATGGAACATGTGCGGTCGAATTGAGATCTATCGGTAACATAAATGTTCAAGAAATCGCTAAGAGTTTTGGCGGAGGAGGACACTTCAACGCCTCAGGGTGCATCATCGACTCTCTTGAAAAAGCTGATGAAGTAGTTCTTAAGTGCGATGAAGCTTTGATAGCTTCCTTTGGCGAATACGCGGAACTACTTAAAGCGATGGTTGATGTTGCTCAGCGAGCAAGCAAGGAAATAATGAAGTATTACAAAGAGGGTTTTGACGTTGAAATTAAGTCGGACAATTCTCCAGTTACTACGGCTGACAAGGCCGCAAATGAGATTATTGTCAACACCTTGAGAGCAAAGTTTCCAAATATAGGAATGCTTACCGAAGAAGCAATTGACAATAAAGAAAGGTTGAACAAAGAGGACATATTTGTCATCGATCCTCTCGATGGTACCGCAGACTTTGTACAAAAGGATGACATGTTTGCTATCAATATAGCTTTAGTTCACGACCACCACCCTGTGGTAGGTGTAGTTTGTATTCCTGCTTCGGGAACCTACTATTTTGCTGTCAAAGGACACGGCTCCTATGTCGTGACTGATGAAAGCATGATTAAGAGAATTAGAGTATCAAATAAAACACAAGATATAACCGTTTTATCTTCACTGTGCCATCCGAATTCCAGGATTAAAGATGTTTGCGAAAACAACAGTGCGATCAAGGAACTAAAATTAGTTGGATCTTCATTGAAAGCTTGCCTAGTAGCTGAGGGCAAAGCGGAAGTTAATTATACTTTTGGTGCGAACACAAAAGAGTGGGATACGTGTGCACCACAAATAATCGTCGAAGAAGCCGGGGGGATTTATCGCGATACTAAGGGGGAGAGTATATACTATAATCGTGAAGATGTTTACAACAGATCAGGCTTTGTCGTTTTAAACAAAGAAGAAAATGACTTTTTGAAAACAAAGTAAAGGTAAAAATTAAACATGAAAAAAATCAAGAAAATTTTGGTGATGAGCTTCTTACTTTTCCCTGTTATTGTTTCGTGCAATGACAATGAAAGCTCATCGGTACAAACCAGTGAAGTCTCAACAGAGGTGGATGAAGTTCCCTCTGTATTGTCAGAAGAAGAAACATCCTTAGAGGATATCAAACCGGAAACATTCTCTATATATTCGGTCAACGATACTCACGGTGCACTCGTAGAAGATGCGACTGGAAGTTCGTATCAGGCCGGAGTTGCTAACTTGGATTGGGCTATCAAAAATGATCCCGATTTCAACAACTATCGAGTGCTTCTTTCCGCAGGCGATATGTCGCAAGGTACAGGAATATCTAATATATCCAAAGGCCAGGCGATGATGGAAAGTATGAATGCGATGAATTTTGATGCCATGACTATTGGAAATCACGAATTTGACTGGGGAATCGACACCATTAATGAAATGGAAGAGACTGCAAATTTTCCTTTTCTCGGAATCAATATTTTAAACAAAGATGATGGTGAAATTGTTGATTTTGCTCAGCCTTCGACCATCGTTGAAAAAGGAAAATTAAAAGTTGGAATCGTTGGAAGCATCTATTCCGATATTAGAAGTGATATCTTCGAAGAGATGATTCAAGATATTGAGTTTGTCGATGACACAGATCTTGTCGCACAGGAGGCGGAAAGACTTAAGAGCGAGGAAGATTGCGATGTTGTCGTAGTTCTTACTCATCAAGGTGGAAGTACTTCCGCTGTCAGCGAGTGGTTGAACGATGAAAATATCGATGGGATTTTTGGCGGACACGACCACATGTTTACGAATAAATCCAACTCAGATAAATCTTGTTATTTCTTGGAGGCTGGTTCTTCGAGCAAGGGATATACTAAGCTCACTTTCAAACTAAATGCTGACACGGATGAATATGATATCACATATGGAGCATATAGACAGTTGGAAGAATACGACTGCTACGATGCTTCTTCTCCAGTCGTTGAGTCAGTTGTAGCAAAGTGGAAATATCTATCAGGAAAAGAATTGGACGAGGTGATAGGTTACCGCGACCGCAACTTTACCAAATCGATGCTTGGAAGAATGGTTTGCGATTCTATGATGTACTATGCTGAAGAGGTTTGTGATGTTGATGACATTGCAGTGGCTGTACATAACTACGGCGGAATTCGTGCCACTTGGGATGATGATACTGAGAACAGCCAAGGCTTATACGACATCACTTACAACGATATTTACGAGGTGATGCCTTTTGACAACAAGGTACAAATGATTACTTTGAGTGGGACAACCTTGATAAACGCTTGTAACAATTCTTATCATTCGTCCAATTTCACCAAGAATGGTACTACGTATTACTATGGTGAAAACGCTATTGATCGCGATCAAAATTACAAGGTGTTAGCTGTTGATTATATGATTTCAAATACCACTGATTACTGCTACAAGGGTGTGAATCAGGGAATAAATCTCAACGATGTTACCAAGCTCACTAGAGATTGCATCAAGGATTACATCGGAGTAAAGGGAACGGTATATGGAGCAGATTATTTATAAAAACAGATCTAATTTGATAACTTAATCAATTTGCGAAAGGAATATAAATGAATAAAAAATCTAAAGTGCTCTTTATTGGATTTCTTCTTATTCCACTATTTTCAGCGTGTAATGGAATTTCATCAAACTCCAGTGTTTATAGTTCAGAAGATTCTGTGATTCTGGAAACTTCTACTATGGCTGAAGAAACGACTTCATCTAGTGATGAAATCGTGACTAGCTCAACGGAAAAGGAGGATTTTCCAGATAGTTTTGCAATATTTTCCATCAACGATACACACGGATCAATTCTTGAGGATGGAGATTCCTCAAGTTACATTCCAGGAATGGAAAATTTAGATTACTGCATCAAGCAAGATGAAGATTACGATTCTCGATATAGTGTATTGCTCTCGGCGGGTGACATGTCTCAAGGCAGTGGACTTTCTAATTTGTCCAAGGGACAGTGTATGATGGAATGCATGAATGCGATGGGCATAGATGCCATGACTCTTGGAAACCACGAGTTCGATTGGGGCGTAGATACTATTGCTCAGGAAGCTGAAACTGCTGAATTTCCATTCTTGGGAATAAATATTCTCAACAAGGATGATGGAAACATCATAGACGTTTCTCAGCCCTCGACTATCATTGAAAAAGGTGGACTCAAAATAGGAGTTGTTGGAAGCATATATAGTAGAATCTCCAGCTCAATATCCGCTTCGCAAATCGAAGATATAGAATTCGTTGATGACCAGCCTTTGGTTACAGCGGAAGCAGAACGCTTGAAAAACGATGAAGATTGCGATGTCGTTGTTGTGTTGACACATCAAGCATTTTCCACGAATGCGGTATCAAGTTATATGCTCGACAGCAATATCGATGGAATATTTGGCGGACACGATCACCAATTTGTATCAGAAGTAAGCGACGATGGAAAAAGGTATTTTCTTGAGGGCGGATCAAATTCTAAAGGATACACCAAATTAGTGTTTACTAAGAATGAAGATGGCACTTATTCACCTATCAGTGGTACGGTAGAAAAACTGACTCAGGATGATTGTGTCGGGGCAGAATCACTGGAGATAAGAACTGTCATCGAAAATTATGAGACTCTCTATGGCGACAAACTTAACAGCGTTGTCGGTGAACGCGATGGAGCGCTCGGCAAATACAATCTTGGAACATTAGTTACCGAAGCGATGATGTACTATGCCGAAGAAGTTTGCGATGTTGATGACATTGCTCTTGCAGTTCATAATCGCGGTGGTATAAGAAGTGTTTGGACAAGTACTACTAAGAACGAAAACGGTTTGTACGACATTACCTACGATGATGTATATACAGTCATGCCTTTCGACAATAAAGTTCAGTATATCGAATTGACAGGTGAAAAAGTGATTGAAGCTTGCCAAGATGGATATAATTTTCACTCGAAAGATTTTGAGGTTAAATATAACAATTACTATCTCAACGGCATCGAAATTGATGAGAGTGAAACTTATAAGGTTCTTTGCATCGACTATATGATTACAAATAAGTATAGCGTTTGCTATCAAGGTGGAGATGAAGGGACTTCTATAGGTGGAAAAGATGTCTATACGCGCGATTTGATGGAAGATTATATCAAATACTTGGGAATTGTTCACGTTGAGGATTTTCCTTCGCTCGTTTAAAACAAAATAAAAGCAAAATAAAAGCATCACGGATTGCAAGAGCAAAGTTCTCTAGCCTTACATTGTGATGCTTTTAGTTTGAAGCAATTTAATCGTCGTAACCGTTAGGATTTTTTTGTTGCCAATTATTCGAATCTCTGCAGGCATCTTCAACGGTGTACTTAGCCTGGAAGTTTAGCTCTTTCTTGGCTTTCTCGGTGGATGCATAGTTGCTAGCAACGTCGCCGGCGCGACGCCCGACTATTTCGTAAGGAATCTTAATATTAGAAGCTTTTTCATATGCGGCAACTAACTCAAGGACAGAGGTTCCTTTACCGGTGCCTAAATTGTAGATGACAAGTCCGCAATCAGTGGATAGTTTCTTTAAAGTCAACACGTGGCCTTCTGCTAAGTCAACGACGTGAACGTAATCTCTCACACCTGTTCCATCAACCGTTGGATAGTCGTTTCCATATATTTTAAGTTTTTTCAATTTCCCAACTGCAACTTGTGTTAAATAGGGCATCAAATTGTTGGGAATTCCGTTAGGCGCTTCGCCAATTAAACCTGATTTGTGAGCACCTATGGGATTGAAGTATCTTAGAATACCGATATTGGCTTCAGGATGAATGTGTGAGTAGTCCTGAAGAATTCTTTCTATCATTATTTTTGTCTCTCCGTAAGGATTGGTGGCGGAGCCGACGGGATCCGTTTCGACTAAAGGTACGTGTTTTGGAACTCCGTACACAGTGGCTGAAGAAGAGAAGATAAAATTCTTCACATTAAATTTTGTCATAGTGCTTAGAACCACGAGAGTGCTGAGAAGATTGTTCTTATAGTACTCTAGAGGTTTTTGGACCGATTCACCTACTGCTTTGAGCGCAGCAAAGTGTATAATTGCGTCGATCTTGTTTTCTTTAAAAGGGAGTTCGACGTCTTTTTCATTCGTGCAATCGCCCTTGTAAAACTTAATTTTTGTACCAGTTATCTTTTCCAATCTATCCAATACTTTAATTGATGAGTTTGACAAATTATCGATGATTATCGGATTGTATCCTTTTTCAACTAAACTGACGACGGTGTGGGAACCGATATATCCCATTCCACCTGTGACTAATACATTTTTTATTTTTGACATGATTATCCCCTTTTTACTGATATTATACCTTATATGTTTGAGCAGGAACTAGATTAATATGCATTAAAACATGTGTTTTTTTGCATTTTTTCTTTCAATTATTTTTAAGCGTGATCATTAGAGAGTTTGTTTACATCTTTAGCAAAGTAGGTATTGCAAAGTTCTCTGATTCGCATTGAACGCGCGATGAAAGCTTGACAGTCGACAAGATAGATAATTAGAGGAATTGAACTGACGATAACAGTGATGAGGGATATGTATTCATCCTGTGTGCCATGAAAGGCGAATCCCGTTTCAAATTCAGGATAGTCTGTGGGTATTCTAATCGAGAAAAATTTGTTGATATTCCAGTTGATATTTGGCATCATCGATCCCCAGGCATCCGTAAAGAAACTAAAATCTCCATCACGCTGTATATAGACATAGAGGACAAAACCACCGATACACAAAACGGAAACTGTAAAAGGCAACCACGATTTTTTCACGAAATAAATTCGCGATTTTCTCCTCGCTTCTTTCACAAATATTTTCTTTTTATCTATGACTTTGGTCTTGAGAATGTTGTACATTAAATTGTCGATTACCAAACCTTGTCTCTTCATGATATAGCCGACAAGTTTTTGAATATATCCAACAACCATCACAATGAAAAGAATAATGATTACTAAAGCTATCAAAGTTTTTTTATCAGATTCAGTTAATTTTACCAAAAAGAAATAATTATCCATGCTTACCTTCCTCCTTTACCCTTATTGTCCGGGTTAGTGTAATTAGGATAATTGTTTTGAGGATAGTTGTTAGTAGGGTTATAGTTGGGATTGTAATTTGGATTGGTATTTGGCGGGTAATTGTTGGCAGGATAATTATTCTGCGGTGGATAATTATTGTAACCACCAGTGTAAGTTTGAGAGTAATTAGGGGAAATGGCGGGAGAATTGACATAGGCATTTAAAGGAATGTTATTTTCTTTTGCTTGTCTTATTCTTTCTTCGGCTTCCGCATCGTAGTGATTTTTAATCTTCAATTTTTTTCCGTTGAATATAGATGTAAAAAACCTTAGTGGAAATAAAATAATCATCAGCGATCCAATCGCAACATACAGACAAAAATATGCAGCCCAAAAAGGTGAAGTAATGATGACGATCGCTCCGATTCCGACTCTTTTGAAAAATGTTTCCATTGATTTAAATCTTTTTTCCTCTATTTTTATTATTTTATCAAACAAATCCGCATAAATACAATGCGATTTTATTAATAAAAACTCTATAAAGAGTAAACTTGAAACCACTATAGCTATATTATACATAGGCAATTGACAAAAGGTTTCTTTTGTTTTCGGTGTTAGATATAGTTTTGCTTAATGAGTGCCCCGGCGAATCTAAGAGAAAATTTTACGAATAGTGAAGTTAAGTAATAGTGTGCGCAAAAACCACATATAAAAAATATCCAACGTATTGTTTGACCAAAGAGAGATTTTGCGATATCATTTATGAGTAGATGAGCATATAGTAATATAAAGTCTCGGGGAGGTACATAATGGAAGAAATATTTAAAGCTTTAGCAGAAGAAAGCAGGCTTCGTATTCTTTCTTTGCTGTTAGATGGTGACTTGTGTGTTTGTGAACTTGAGAACTGTCTTAATTTAAAGCAGTCTAACATTTCTCGACATTTGTCGAGCCTCAAGAAAAGCGGTATCGTTGATTCATACAAAAAAGCACAGTGGAATTATTACAGAATAAACAAAGAATTCATCCAAAATAACTATCAACTGTGGCTATACCTCGAAGAAAAATTAGTCAAAATTCCCACTTATGAAAAAGATAAAAAGCGCATGGAAGAAAATAAGAACGATAGATTGTGTGATTCTTTATCTCACTGTGAGTGCAAATAAATTAAATATAGAAAGGTAAAAATATGAAAACAAATAAAGAAGCAGGAATTAGTTTTTTTGATAAATATCTAACCATTTGGGTTATATTGTGCATGGGAGCTGGTATATTAATTGGGGAATATTTGCCTGCAATACCCGATTTTTTAGAAAAATTTGAATATGCGAACGTCTCTATTCCCATCGCAATTCTAATCTGGATAATGATTTATCCTATGATGATGAAGGTTGATTTTAAAAGCGTAAAGAACGTTGGAAAGAATCCCAAGGGATTATTTGTTACCTGGGTAGTGAATTGGCTCGTCAAACCATTCACTATGTACGGAATAGCATACTTATTTTTCTACGTGATTTTTAAAGAAATTATCACTCCGGACTTAGCTCAAGATTACCTATCTGGAGCAGTTTTGTTAGGAGCGGCACCTTGCACGGCGATGGTTTTTGTTTGGAGTCATCTCACTAAGGGAAATCCGGCATACACCGTTGTCCAGGTTGCGACCAACGATCTTATTATTCTAGTTGCATTTACCCCTATTGTTGCTTTCTTGCTTGGTGTTAGCGGAGTTCAGGTGCCATGGGATACGCTCATTCTCTCAGTTGTTCTCTT
>Ga0172378_10003902_pt1 | contig 14034 bp, 11 predicted proteins | sample GrowelOW332metaG_FD_119755 | JGI IMG/M metagenome (GOLD analysis project Ga0172378, IMG submission 119755) | Groundwater microbial communities from an aquifer near a municipal landfill in Southern Ontario, Canada - Pumphouse #3_1 metaG | ecosystem: Environmental > Aquatic > Deep subsurface >... | reverse complement strand
TTGGCATTTTGAAAACAGGTGCTCTGGCTGTGCCCATGAATTATCGTTATACTTCCGACGAAATTAAATATTGTCTGGAACTGGCAGAGGTGAACACGCTGATATTTGGACAGGAATTTATTGGACGTGTGGAGCAAGTGTTTGATCATCTCCACGATGTCAAAACATTCTTTTATGTTGGAAACAACAAGCCAACATTTACAGACAGCTATGATAAACTCGTGTCTTTTTGCTCATCCAATGCGCCAGCGGTTGAACTGCAAGATGATGATGACGCTGCAATATATTTTTCTTCAGGTACAACAGGTTTTCCGAAAGCAATCTTGCATTCGCACAGAGCATTGGTTTCTGCCTGCTTGACAGAACAGAACCATCATTCACAAACGCATGACGATGTGTTTTTGTGTATTCCGCCTCTTTATCATACGGGTGCTAAAATGCATTGGTTTGGGAGTTTGCTTTCAGCAAGTAAGGCTGTAATTCTTCGCGGTGTTAAACCAGAATGGATTATGCAAGCAGTTTCTGAAGAGAAAGCAACCATCGTTTGGCTACTAGTGCCATGGGTACAGGATATTTTGGACGCTTTGGAGCAAGGTGATATGCAACTTGAGAACTATCGCCTTGATCAGTGGAGATTGATGCATATTGGTGCACAACCTGTTCCACCAAGCTTGATTCGGCGATGGAAAAAGGTGTTTCCAAAACAGCAATACGATACCAACTATGGCCTTAGTGAATCAATTGGTCCTGGCTGCGTCCATCTTGGTGTGGAGAACATAAATAAGGTTGGTGCTATTGGCAAAGCAGGATATCTTTGGGAAACAGATATTGTTGACGAAAACGGTCAACCTGTCGAACAAGGCAAGGTGGGCGAACTCATTGTCAAAGGCCCTGGCGTGATGAAGTGCTATTACAACAACCCTGAAGCAACTGAGGCAACATTGAAAGATGGTTGGCTATATACCGGTGATATGGCGCGAGTGGACGAAGATGGTTTTATTTACTTAGTTGACCGCAAAAAGGATGTTATAATCACTGGTGGCGAAAACTTGTATCCTGTGCAAATTGAAGATTTTTTACGTGCACACAAAGCCATTAAAGACGTTGCAGTTATAGGTCTGCCTGACGAAAGGCTTGGTGAAATTGCAGCGGCTGTTATAGAAATCAAGGTTGGTGCTGTCTGCACAGAGGCTGATATCAATGAATTTTGTTTAGACTTGCCTCGATATAAACGACCTCATAAAATTATTTTTGCAAACGTGCCGAGAAACCCTACGGGAAAAATTGAAAAACCACGTCTTCGTGAAAAATATTGTGGTAATCGGCTGGTTGAATCTCAGACAACAAATTAAGCTGCAATTAGATTTGTCTAATTTAACTATATAAAGGGCATCTCTAAAAACCGCCTGCCCATCATCTTGGCACATCTTTTTCTCCCACTCTGCGTCAGTTTTTTTTGAAATATGGAAGTATTCTTGTAAAAAATTGACTTGATTGGTGAAAAAATCCCCACCAATCTGACAGTCGTCAGGTTTTTAGAGTTGCCCTTACATAAAAAGTTTCGTAATATCAGTGTTTTTCAAGTTGGATGATGTATAGTCTTAATGAACCTTTACCACATGCTGCATCAAAAGAAATTGCAATTTTTTTAGTATCATTCTGGACACAGTAAATTGGTAGAAGTCTGTTTTGCTTTGCAAAAACATTCAGTGAAAATCCAGTTGTAAGCGCAATTGCAACAATAGCTGATAATGCCACCATAATTTGCTTTTTTGTTATAATCAAATATCTCATTAGATATTCCCCCCCAGATGTCTTTATGTAATAATATGTATTGATAGGTGGATTTTATAACTTTTGTGATATATTTTGTCATATGCTCGTCCGAATTATTTACAAAACAACAAAATATCATTATTTCTTTAAATGTTGTTTGCAAATGCAATGCTGTTTGTGTATAATCTAATATGTATTGTTGTTATAGCAAGAATAATTTTTCTGTGCCATAAAAAGCATCATTTTATTGAAAACGCAAATAACTGGGACAATATCATTCAATCTGTATATTGTTTTCGTTCCCTTGATTTGATGCTTTGCAATCAGCGATAATGTCCTTATAATTGCAATTTATTGTGTATGTAAGAATGTATAAAATTATTTGTGCCGAAGCACAGCGGCAGAATGGAGCTTGAAATGATTAAAGCTATTGTTGGTGCTAACTGGGGCGACGAGGGCAAAGGCAAAATAACCGATATGCTTGCCACGCAGTCAGATATTGTTGTTCGATTTCAGGGCGGTGCGAATGCAGGTCACACCATTAAAAATGAGTATGGTAAATTTGCTCTGCACATGCTTCCATCCGGTGCATTCAACCAAAATGTAATCAACTGCATTGGCGGCGGAGTTGCACTTAATATTCCACAGCTTGTAAAAGAAATTAACGAAGTTGTTGGGCGGTCTGTTCCTTCCCCAAAACTAATGATTTCAAACCGTGCTCAAATGGTTATGCCTTATCATATTCTTTTTGATCAATATGAGGAAGAGCGATTGGGAGACAACAGTTTTGGTTCAACAAAATCCGGAATTGCGCCTTTTTATTCTGATAAATATTCGAAAATCGGATTTCAAGTTTGTGAATTGTTTGACGAAATTGCTTTAAAGAAAAAGATTGCTTCCGTTTTGGAAGTTAAAAATATTCTTCTTAAGAATCTTTACAACAGGCCTGAAATATCAGTTGATGAGATTTTTGGGGAAATGATGAAATGGCGAGAAGCTATTAAGGATTATGTCGGTGACACACACACTTTGCTGCGTGACGCCGAAAAAGCGGGCAAGACAATCCTTTTGGAGGGTCAGTTGGGTGCGCTTAAAGATCCCGACCATGGCATTTATCCGATGGTCACATCTTCTTCAACACTAGCAGGTTACGGCGCAGTTGGTGCTGGTGTTCCGCCTTATGCAATCAAAGAAGTTATTACCGTTGTCAAGGCATATTCAAGTGCTGTCGGAGCCGGTGCTTTTGTCAGTGAAATTTTCGGCAAAGAGGCCGAGCTTATGAGAAACAATGGTGCTGACGGTGGCGAATATGGAGCAACTACAGGCAGACCAAGACGTATGGGCTGGTTTGATGCCGTTGCAACTCGCTATGGCTGTGAAGTTCAGGGCGCAACTTCTGTTGTGTTGACCGTTGTTGATGCATTGGGATATCTTGATGAGCTTCCGATTTGCACAGGATATGAAATTGACGGCGTTGTCACAAAAGAGTTCCCTGTAACTCCCTTGCTTGAAAAAGCAAAGCCAGTTTTAACAGTTCTTCCCGGCTGGAAATGTAATGTTGCAGGAATCAGAAAATATGAAGATCTGCCGGAAAACTGCAGAAATTATGTTGAGTTCATTGAAAAAGAAATCGGCGTGCAGATTAAAATGGTATCTAACGGCCCAGAGCGCGAAGCTATTATTTTGAGATAATCAAACGGCTTTTACTCACACTTAAAGAAAATGAGGCTTAATAAATGTTTGATTCCATACATGAAGAATGTGGGGTTTTTGGAATATGGGAACCCCGCACCTCCGATGTTGCAAAAACCACCTATCTTGCGCTTTATGCATTACAGCACCGTGGTCAGGAAAATTGCGGTATTGCTGTTAATGACGACGGTGTTTTCATACACTATCGTGATATCGGACTTGTACCCGATGTTTTCACGGCAGAAAATTTAGCCAAGCTTGGAAAAGGCAATATTGCTGTTGGTCATGTGAGATATTCCACAACCGGTGGTGTCAATCGTGCCAATGCCCAGCCTTTGGATATTCGCCATGTCAAAGGCAATTTGGCTTTGGCTCACAACGGGAATCTCACAAATGCAGATGTGCTTCGCAATAAATATGAAATGAACGGTGCAATTTTTCATGGCACAAGCGACACAGAAGTAATTGCCTATTCTATCACCAACTCACGTCTTCGCACTCCTTCGATTGAAAAAGCAGTTGAATGCTCGATGCACGAGCTTACCGGTGCTTACTCTTTGGTTCTAATGTCTGCCACAAAACTTATTGCTGCCAGAGATCCAAGCGGTTTCAGACCTCTTTGTCTTGGCAAGACAGATGATGGCGCTTATGCTTTTGCTTCTGAAAGTTGTGCATTGGATACAATTAACGCCACACTTGTTCGTGATATACTCCCTGGTGAAATTGTCATTATCAAGGACGGAAAAGTTTCATCAATAACCACCCATTGTGGTGGCAAAAGTTCAATGTGTGTTTTTGAATTTATATATTTTGCACGCCCGGACAGTGAAATGGAGGGCGTCAGCGTTCATCATGCACGAATTCATGCAGGTGAATTGTTGGCCATTGAGCATCCTGTTCCTGCCGATGTTGTTATTGGTGTTCCGAATTCAGGACTAGATGCCGCTATGGGCTATGCTAAGGAATCTGGCATTCCCTATGCTATTGGTTTCGTCAAAAACAATTACGTTGGTCGCAGTTTTATTCAGCCGACACAAGGTCAGCGCGAAGATGCTGTCCGTGTGAAGTTGAACGTCATCAGAGCTAACATTGCCGGTAAACGTGTTATCATGGTCGATGATTCAATCGTTCGTGGAACCACAAGTGCCAGAATTGTCAAACTTCTCCGCGATGCAGGCGCAGCAGAAGTTCATATCAGAGTTTCCTCTCCGCCATTTATCAGCCCTTGCTATTTCGGAACAGATATTGACAGCAAAGACAAACTTATTGCTTGTCGACTAAATTCTTGCGAAAAAATTGCTGAGGAAATTGGTGCGGATTCACTTGGCTACCTGAGCGTTAAAAGTGTTCATGAAATGGCTAAGGGAGCAAATGTTGAATTTTGTGATGGATGCTTTACAGGTGTTTACCCTGTTCCAATTCCGGTAAGCAATGGAAAAAATAAATTTGAGATTAAACTTAGCGAAACCTCTAATAATTAGAGATGCCCTAAAACCACAATTAAAAGGCTCCGCTTCTATAATAGGCGAGCCTTTTGCTATATTAACAATTACCGAACATAAGATAATCTATTGAGAAACGGGGAATTTAAGTGAATTTCAATATTAATGAAAAGAATGGATATGCTGAAGGTTTTTGCATGGTGAAAAGTGCAGACAAGAAAACCACTGCAAAGGGTATGGTATACCTGGATTTAATTTTGAGCGATGCCAGCGGAGAAATCCCAGGCAAAATTTGGGATTACACCGAAAGTGCGTTTGGTGAATATATTTGTGGAGATATCATCAAGATACGCGGGCTTATATCGCAATATAACGGTGCCGATCAAATCAAGCTTGACCGTATACGAAAAGCGGTGGAAGCAGATCAGGTAAACGCCGAAGATTACGTTGCCAGTTCCGAATATAGCGGAGAAAGTATGTTCAACAAACTTCATTCGACTGCTGAGGCATTTACCGACAAGGATATTTCAAACATTGTAATTTACATTTTGGATAAATATAAAGATAAATTGCTTTATTGGCCGGCGGCATTCAAACTGCACCATGCAATGCGTGGGGGACTTTTATACCACACCTTGTCTATAGTGAAACTAGCGCAAAACTTGTGCTCCATATATCCTTTTGTGGATATGGACTTGCTTGTTGGCGGTGCAATCCTTCATGACATTGCAAAAACTGATGAATTCGAAGTCACCACCTCAGGAATTGCCAGTGGGTACACAAACGAAGGAAACCTTATCGGTCACCTTGCAAAAGGTGCAATAATTATTGAAGCTGCCGCGAATGAAATCGGCACTCCGGAAAACGTAAAAGTTCTGTTGCAGCACATGGTTTTGTCTCATCACGGCGAGCCGGAATTTGGTGCAGCAGTGCGTCCGCAGTTTATTGAAGCTGAATTGCTCAGCGAGTTGGATATGATGGATGCGAGAATTTACGAAATGGCTGAAGCCGTGTTTGCAACAGATAAAGATGCCTTCAGCAACAGATTGTGGGCACTTGACAATCGCAAGTTGTTCAACCATGGCAGAATGGTGGGCGAACAAACAGTTAAATTGTTCGATTGATTTTATAATGTTTATGAGGCAGAAACGTGAAATTGACATACTTCACGTTTCTACCTCAAAAATTTTTTAATAGCCCCAAAAAAATATCTTGATTTTCCGAACGATTTTAAGTATAATGTTATGGTATCAGATTTGGAGAGATGGCTGAGCTGGTCTAAGGCGCACGATTGGAAATCGTGTGAACGCTAATCCCGTTCCGAGGGTTCGAATCCCTCTCTCTCCGCCAAGCGCAAGCCGCATAATCACTGTTTTTAGCAGTGATTATGCGGCTTTTTTATTTTGACCAATTTTTCAAATGTACTGATTTATTTATAATTTGATCAAACTTATTGTTTGATTTTGTAATATATGGTATCATTATAAAGATAAAACAAAAAGTTTAATTGTTTAATAAAATTATGGAGTTGATAATAATGTTTGGAATACTAGTTTCTTGCGGTGGTGGGAATATACCAGCCGATAGCATTTATAAAATAGAAAAAGCATCTAATGTTTTTATGAAACAAACTAAAAAATTAGTCAATAATGGATTCTGCAATAGAAGTATAGTAAGATTATTAAAGCCCTGTAATATTTGCGTAATTCTTGATGATAGTTTTATTCATTTCATTTTTACAAATAAAGGAACGGGTGGTATTGCAGATATACAACACGCTGATTTTAGAGGACATGGGGCATGTAATTTTGAGCAAGCAGTCAAAGTGGTTGAGAGAGATTTATACTTTGAAGACTGTTTTGGATTTACAATTGAATCTTCAAAAATCTTAGACACAATGCTTACAGATGATGAGATGATAATATATGTTAAGAAATATTTAACTTCAGAAATTATGGTTTCTGAAAGGGAGTTGAAAATCGTGAGAATAAATCCAATATTTAAGGGTAGAGACTTTTATGTTGAGGATAATAGTTGCTTCGTATTGATGCCATTTACGACTGAATATCATCTTAAAGAAGTATATGAGGACAATATACAAACCACAGTACATAATTGCGGAATGACTTGTCTTAGGGCTGATGATATTCTTAATAACGATGCCATTATTGAGGATATATGGGGACAAATTAATAAAGCAAAGGTTATTATTGCTGACTTAACTGGTAAAAACCCAAATGTTTTCTATGAGCTAGGTATTGCACATACAATTGGTAAAGAAGTTATTATGATATCTCAAAATATAGATGATGTTCCATTTGATTTGCGGTATCTTAGGGTAATTGTATATGAGACCACTCAGAGAGGCACAAAATTTCTTCAAGCTCAGTTGACTGATACTATAAATATAGTAAGAACAAAATAACTATTAGATTCTGCATTAACTGTAATGGTTAAGATTTTTTATATTACCATTCATAAAAGCTGCTTAACATAGGGTGACGAGGATTGCAAATTGTAACACCAACCATGTCAAGTCCCTGTTTCTTCTTCAAGTCTATAAGAATTTTTTTGAAATAATCAAATATTTGCTTGCTAAAATGCAAGTATGTATCATTCGAAACTTTATAATCAGTTAAGGAAGGTCAAATCATGTATTATATAACATTTGATTGTGGAAAAGAAGAAGTGTTTTTAACATTCAAAAATTACAACTACCTTTTAAACCTTTTTTGTGAAAAAAACCAACTTTCCAAAAGGGATATGTGTAAAATGGAGTTACAGGGTTATTTGTACAAAGAACGTTTAGAGTTCTTTGTCAATTATTTGAATACTCAAATTAGTCTTGATGAATTTCACAGTTTCCGTGATTTTTGTTTAGTTGGTGAAGAAGCAACTGAAAATGTATCAAGACTTTTGCTTGCATTTTGCCAGTTAAATCCTTCTTTTTATCTGTCAAAAACGCAAGGTTTAAATACACCATCTTTTCCAACTTACCACGAAGGCGATATAAGATACCCTCTTGGTAATCGCTTTCTAATAGTCCAAAGAGGGTCTTACAAACAATGCTGGATATTGAAAAGATCCACTACAATGTCAATTTCATTTGATGTGTCTAAAGTAAAAAAAGTCGAAGGCAAACTATCCTGTTTTAATATCTATTTTGAGGACGGCAGTGCGTTAAATGCAATGGAATTAAAGAATTGTCGTGGAATTACAATAGGGGCAAATCTACGAAAATATTTTAATGAAATCAAAGATTAGTCTAAGCAATGAAACCCGAAGCAACAAGTTCTATTGGCTAAAATCATCACTAAAAGTATTACACGATATTTTAGGGATGATTTTTATGCCACTAAAAGTTTTAAAAAAGGTCATACTAAACAAGTTGACGGTTTATTTGTTTTACAAACCCAAGGGAATATGATACAATACTTTTTTAGCGCTTTTATGCCAAAAAGGCAAGAAAGACAGGTAACGTGGGGAATCTCACGAGAGACGGTGTCCCAACGTGTTTATATAAAAATAATATTGGATATAAGAGGTTTACATTTGGATACGTATATATTATATGGAATTGCTGCATTGCTTCTTGCTCTTTCTTTCTTTAAAGATAAGAAAAAGACAAAGAAGTCACTCAAAAAAGCATGGAAATCATTTGAAAACATATTGCCACAATTTTTAGTTGTGTTGTTGCTAGTCGGAGTATTGCTTGCTGTACTCAACACCGACGTAATTTCAAAGATAATCGGTTCCGGGTCAGGATGGCTTGGTGTGGTGCTTGCTGCCACAGTTGGTGCAATTACATTGATACCTGGCTTTGTTGCGTTTCCCATGGCATCAATGCTTCTCCAAGGCGGAGCAGGTTATATGCAGATAGGTGCTTTTGTTTCTACTCTTATGATGGTTGGAGTTGTAACCCTACCTGTTGAAATAAAGTATTTTGGTAAAAGAGTTGCAATACTACGAAATTGCATAGCATTTATTTTTTCTTTTGTTATAGCGTATATCATCGGATTGGTGGTGGGCGGAATATGAAATCATTATTAAAAAGATACAGGATATTTATTATCACAGCCATAGCAATAGGTATTCTTACGATGATTAATAGTCAAATCGGATTAAAATCATTGAGTATTGCGGCTTATTCATTAAAACAAATGTTATTTGTTATCCCTCCTATATTTGTTCTGCTTGGACTTCTCGATGTATGGGTGCCGCGTGAAATAATGATAAAATATATGGGTGAGGGTTCAGGTTTAAAGGGTATCCTTCTTGCATTTATTTTGGGATCGGCAGCTGCAGGTCCGCTATATGGGGCTTTTCCTGTAGCAGCGGTATTTATGAAAAAGGGTGTAAAGTTCAGCAATATTCTTATTTTTATCGGTGCATGGTCAACAACTAAAATTCCTATGTTTCTTTTCGAAGTGGCATCGCTTGGCGCAAAATTTGCTTTTACGAGATTGGCAGTTGATATACCTGGAATTATAATAATCGCTTATATTTTATCTAAGTTCATACCAAAACAAGAAATTGAAAAAGTCTATGAAAATGCTGAAAACATCAGCAAATAAACAGATTAAATGTCACGGCTCATATGGTCAATATTTAATACCATACGTCCTTAAAACTTGAAAATTGAGAAAATTTAGAACATAATAGAATAAATTAACAGACAACTGAATAATCATTAAGTAGTATGCTACACCCTTGAGAATTCGCACATTCTTTTCAAATGCATTTCTTGATATGATCAAAGTTTTTTCGGATTTTCAAGCTGAAAACACTTTGCATACACTTATTGAAAGTTCGGTGATTGTTGATGGAGGTGTGCTTCCAGGATACATATTTAGAAATAAAAACTTTTGAACAATGTTCAGAAGAACTTATTCAGATAGCATGTAACGAGGCCTGTTCCGATGTGAAAGTCGGACAGGTCTCTTTTTTATTGCAATAGTCCTAATGATGTGTTAATGTAGCAAATTAAGATACGAAACACGAAGGAGACATTTGTATGATTAAGGTTGCAGCATATTTGCGGCTTTCGAAGGACGATGGCAAAAAAATAAAAGAAAGCAACAGTATAGACAATCAACGAACAATAATAGATATTTATATTAAAAGTCATCCTGAAATGGTTAAGGTTGGAGAATATATCGACGATGGGTTTACCGGATTGAATTTTGAACGTGACGGTTACAAGAAAATGTTACAAGATATTGTTGACAAAAAAATCGATTTGGTTCTAATAAAAGATTTTTCTCGTTTTGGCAGAAAATTAAATCTTGTGTTGAATGAGATAGAAAAAATTACAGACAAAAAAGTAAATGCAAGCATTTATTCAATAACGGAAGATTTAGATGCTCTTGAAGATTATAATGATATAAAATTTACACTTGAGATAATGCTGAATGAACATTATTCAGCGAATATCTCTAAAAAAATATTAGCGGAAGTTAAGGCTCAGCATTCCTTAGGTAAATTTATCGGCAGTCATACTTCGTATGGCTATAAAAGAGACCCTTTGGATAAGCATCATTTAGTTATTGATGATTACCCTGCGTCAATAGTAAGAGGGATTTTTAATGAATTTTTAAAGGGTGAAAGAGGAAAGCAAGGTATAGCCAGAGATTTAAATTCAAAAAATATATTGTGTCCATCCGCTTACAAGGATTCGCAAGGAGAAAATTATCGAAATTCCAACAAATTGCCTGCAACCAATCAATGGACGTATTCGACAATCAACAAGGTTTTGCAAAACCAAATTTATTGTGGCGATATGGTTCAAGGAAAAGCATCTTATTCTAAATTTAAAAGAGGAAAAAAAGCTTTTCCAAAAGAGGAATGGTGTATCGTTGAAAATACCCATGAACCAGTCATTTCAAAAGAAATATTTTTTGAAGTGCAGGAACTTATCAAAAAAAATACAAGGACGATTGATTTCGGAAATATTAGTCTTTTTGCAGGCTTCATCAAGTGCAATGAATGTGGACGAGCATTGGTGAAAACTCATTATAATAACAAAATTACATATGTATGTTCAACTTATAAGGGGCTTGGAAAAGACCAATGTACTCGTCATCAAGTATCTGAAGAAATACTTAAAAAATATATTTTAACAAAAATAAACAATAAATCAAAAGAACTGAAAAATGAACTTAATAGTTTAGTTGCAAAAAGCCAAGAAGCGCTAAATGGACAGAACAACTTCAAAAAATCTATCTTTAATTTGGAATCCAACATTTTGAAATTTGAAAATTACAAGATGAAGTTACTTGAAAAAAATGCAGATGACGTAATATCAGATTCATTTTTCAAAGAAAATTACAATCTTTATGAACAGAAGATTAGTCAAGCTAAAAACGAATTACAAAAATTAAATAATAAAGGTGAGATATCAGCATTAGATAATTTCAAAAGAAATAAAATTATAATGAATATGATAGACGGGCATTTTACTGAACTGACAAGAGAATTGCTGATTACTTACATTGATAGCATTGTCGTGTCCCAAAATGATGATAAAATAAATATTAATATTAGATGGAAGTATTAAATAGTCCTATTTAACCTTTACCTTGGGGTAATGATGATACTGGTACGCTTATTGATATTTTGGGAAAATTCAATGTAAAGGCGACGTTCTTTGTGGTTGGCGAATGGGTGGACAAATATCCTGAATCGGTCAAGCAATTGGTTGATGCAGGTCATCAAATTCAAAACCACTCAAGCACACATCCGCACATGCCAAAACTCACTACAGACCAAATGATTGAGGAACTCAAAGGCTGCAACGAAAAAATAGCAAAAGCAACAGGTCAGACTCCGACTCTGTTCCGCTGTCCATTTGGAGACTATAATAACGCCACTATTGATGCAATAGAAAGCCTTGATATGTTTGCAATTCAATGGGATGTTGATTCCAGGGATTGGCAGACTACCGCAACTGTTGAATCCATTACTAGCTATGTTGTGAATAATGTTAAGGACGGTTCAATCGTTCTTTTCCACAATGATGCCGACCATACACCGGAGGCACTGCCCGGAATTTTGGAGCAACTGATTGCAAAGGGTTATCAGTTTGAACTTATTTCAGATTTAATCTATAAAGACAATTACACAATGAATCACGCCGGAATGCAGATTCCAAATGTCACGACATCATCAGAAATGTCGTAGTCAACTGACATATCATCGGTGAATGCTGTTTTCATAGTAATTACAATCGAAAAATACAATAACTTAAAGGTTAAAATTGCATAGCACAACGTTGTCGTTCTCAACCTTGTTCCAAACAATTTTAACATGTCAATTTAATGACACTTTCAGAATGGGAATTAATATTACAATTATATGTTCAATAGGTATATAAAAAAGCCCTGCCGAAATAATCGACAGGGCATAAATATTTGTAACAATTAAAGAATTGATTTGTACAGGCAAACAATATCTTCACAAGTAGGATTCTTTGGATTTCCAGGCCTGCATGCGTCAGCCATAGCTGATTCGGCAAGGAACTGGAGATCTTCTTCCTTGACGCCGACTTCACAGAGCGCTTTTGGAATGTTGACATCGGCAGAAAGAGTGCGAACGGCATCAATAGCTGCTTTGCGTGCTTCTTTGATTGTCATTTTTTCAGTGTGCTCAACGCCCATTGCCTTTGCTATGTCGCGGAACTTGTCGCCTGTGGCATCAGCATTGTATTCCATGACTGTTGGGAGAAGAATAGCATTTGCAACACCATGAGGTGTGTCATATACGGCTCCAAGAGGGTGAGCCATTGAGTGAACAATTCCAAGGCCGACGTTGGAGAAGCCCATGCCAGCAATATACTGACCTAGAGCCATGCCTTCGCGACCCTCTTTTTCGCCTGCAACAGCAGAGCGGAGAGATTTGGAAATGAGTTCAATTGCTTTAAGTGCGAACATATCAGACATTTCCCATGCGCCTTTGGTTATGTAGCATTCGATCGCGTGGGTCAAAGCATCCATTCCAGTAGCGGCGGTGAGGCCTTTAGGCATGCTCGACATCATGTCAGCATCAACAAATGCAACAACCGGAATGTCGTGTGGGTCAACACAAACGAACTTTCTCTTTTTCTCGATATCGGTTATAACGTAGTTAATTGTAACCTCTGCGGCAGTGCCTGCTGTTGTTGGAACTGCAAGAATATCAACACATTTGTTTTTTGTGTCAGCAACACCCTCTAAGCTGCGAACATCTGCGAACTGGGGGTTGTTAATTATAATACCGATTGCTTTTGCTGTATCCATGGATGAACCGCCACCAATGGCAACCAAATAATCTGCGCCCGCTGCCTTAAATGCAGCAACGCCTGATTGAACATTTTGAATTGTTGGGTTTGCCTTAACATCGCTATAACAGTCGTAAGCAAGTTTTGCATCATCAAGAACTTTCATGACCTTTGCGGCAACACCAAATTTAATGAGGTCTTTGTCTGTGACAACAAGGGCCTTTTTAAAGCCTCTTGCAGTAGCTTCTATTGCAACATTTGCAATGCATCCTGCGCCAAAATAGGAAGTTTCGTTTAAAATAATTCTGTTTGACATGATTTTAGTACCTCCTTATATTTTGTTAAAATAATAACATTCGCTAATACTAAAGTCAATACGATGTCTAATACTAATAAACAAAATGATAATACAGTCAAAAACTATGTTAATCAAATTCAAAATCAATCAAAATCAATCAAATATTATTTAAGAATAAATGTTTAATTTTTAAGCGTGCTAATTAAAAACCACAGCGGAAACTGCATAAATGAGTGAATATTTTTGCAAAATACATTGACAATCATTTCATAATTGAATATAATCAATTAGTCGATGTATTGGTTATAGTAATTAAATAACGAGGTGTGGCTCAGTTTGGTAGAGCGCTGCGTTCGGGACGCAGAGGCCGCAAGTTCGAATCTTGTCACCTCGACCATATCGAGTGTTCATAACGGATTTAAGTATTCGTGTGAGCACTCGATTTCTTTTTGTTTCAAAATTGGCTTTCTTTATATGTACAGAGCAGGTTTTTGCCTGCTCTTTTGTTTTATGCTGGGATAGCTTTTGAAACATATTCCACAGCAACGCCCTGGCGTGTGTCTGTTGTATAG
>Ga0172378_10003901_pt1 | contig 14035 bp, 15 predicted proteins | sample GrowelOW332metaG_FD_119755 | JGI IMG/M metagenome (GOLD analysis project Ga0172378, IMG submission 119755) | Groundwater microbial communities from an aquifer near a municipal landfill in Southern Ontario, Canada - Pumphouse #3_1 metaG | ecosystem: Environmental > Aquatic > Deep subsurface >... | reverse complement strand
TTATCATCTTCAGGCATGGACAAAATAGGAATCTGTGTAATAGAGCCTTTTTTGCCTTTAATACGACCTGCACGTTCATACATACTGGCAAGATCTGTATACAAATATCCGGGATAACCACGACGCCCGGGTACTTCTTTGCGTGCCGCAGAAATTTCACGTAATGCATCAGCATAATTAGTAATATCAGTTATAATAACTAAAACATGCATACCAAGGCCATAAGCCAAATACTCAGCTGCAGTTATAGCCATACGAGGCGTGGCAATACGTTCTACTGCCGGATCATTAGCTAAATTTATAAACATAACAGCACGTTCCAACGCGCCCGTACGATTAAAATCATTCATAAAGAAATTTGCTTCCTCAAAGGTTATACCCACAGCAGCAAATACAACGGCAAAGCCTTCGCCTGTACCACGAACTTTTGCTTGACGAGCAATCTGTGCTGCTAATTGTGCATGAGGTAAGCCTGAGCCGGAAAAAACCGGTAATTTTTGGCCACGAACCAAAGTATTCAAACCATCTATAGCACTAACTCCTGTTTGAATAAATTCTGCAGGATAATCCCGGGCAGCCGGATTTAAAGGTTCCCCGTTAATATCACGATATTCATCAGGTATAATTGCAGCTCCGCCATCTTTGGGCCTGCCCATACCGTCAAAAACTCTACCCAGCATAGCCGGAGAAACGCCTAGTCGAATACCATGTCCCAAGAACCGCGCTTTAGCGTCAGAAATTTTAAGGCCCTGAGAGCTTTCAAATAATTGTACTAATGCTTTGTCACCGTCAATAACCAAAACTTTACCGCTGCGAATTTCACCATTGGCTTGCTGAATTTCCACCAACTCATCATACTTAACGCCTTCAACTTCTTCCACCATCATTAGCGGGCCAACTACCTCGCGTATTGTTTTATAATCTTTACGCATCTAAGTCACCCTCCTCAGTTAATGCTGTGAATGCCTCATCTAAACTTTTAAATAATACTGCAAATTTATCTTTGCGCTCAGCTTCCGGAATATATTTCGCACGGCCAATTTGTTCACGAATAGGCATTTCAATAAGGTTGTCAAGATGTACATGCTGCTCCAGGGCAATAAGTGCTTTTTCGTACCAAGTAATAATTAGTTTTAACATTGCGTATTGTTTTTCCAAAGAAGTGTAGGTATCTACATCGTCAAAAGAATTCTGATGTAAAAAATCCTCGCGAATAGAGCGTGCGCACTCCATAGTAATACGATCCTTAAACCCTAACGAATCAATACCAACCAAACGTACAATCTCTTGCAACTCAGCTTCTTCTTGCAAAATCTGCATAGTCTTATTTACAAGAAAAGACCAATCAGGAGCAACTGAAGCATTATAATAAGCCCTCAAACGATCAGAATACAAGGAATAACTCTGTAACCAATCTATTGCAGGAAAATGACGACGATAGGCAAGGGCTGCAGATAAACACCAGAATACCTTAACAATACGCAAGGTTGCCTGTGATACCGGCTCAGAAATGTCGCCGCCCGGAGGCGATACGGCCCCAATAGCAGATACAGCACCACTTCTGCCTTCACTACCAATACAAGTTACTATGCCTGCTCTTTCATAAAACTCCGCTAAACGAGAAGACAGATACGCCGGATAACCTTCTTCACCGGGCATTTCTTCCAAACGAGAAGACATTTCACGCAAAGCTTCCGCCCAGCGAGAAGTAGAATCTGCCATAATAGCTACTTTGTATCCCATATCACGGAAATATTCCGCAATTGTAATTCCTGTGTATATAGAGGCTTCTCGTGCCGCTACGGGCATGTCCGAAGTGTTAGCGATAAGTACCGTACGTTTCATTAAAGGCAGTCCGGTGCGTGGATCTTTTAGTGCCGGAAACTCCATCAAAACATCGGTCATCTCATTACCACGTTCTCCACAGCCTACATAAACGATAATATCCGCATCAGCCCATTTAGCTAGCTGATGCTGAATAACAGTTTTACCTGAACCAAACGGTCCGGGTACAGCGGCAACGCCGCCTTTAGCTATAGGAAACAAAGTATCAACAACGCGTTGACCTGTAATCATAGGTTCTTCCGGTGCTAATTTTTCTTTATAAGGACGACTTCTACGTACCGGCCAGACTTGCAACATTGGATATTCTTCTATCAGGCCTTCCGCATTTTTAATTTTGTAGACTATGTCCGTTATTGTTGCTTCACCCTCAAAAACCCATTCAATGGTGCCTTTAACACTAGGCGGCGCCATAATTTTATGTAATACTGCCGGTGTTTCTTGCACGGTACCAATAACGTCTCCACCGATAATGTTATCACCAACGTTAACATTCGGATTAAATTTCCATTTTTTTTCACGATTTAATTTTGGTACCGAAATACCACGAGTAATACGATCACCCTCTTGTTGATAAATAACATCAAGGGGACGTTGAATACCATCAAAAATTCCTTCAATTAATCCCGGCGCTAATTCTACTGACAACGGGAAGCCAGTTGATTCTACCGGCTCTCCCGGCCCAAGGCCGGCTGTTTCTTCATATACCTGAATAGAGGCTCTATCACCTCTCAACTCAATTACTTCACCAATCAGATGCTTTTCACTGACACGCACAACGTCATACATTTGTACATCGGCCATGCCTTCAGCTACAATCAGCGGACCGGATACTTTTACAATAGTTCCACTCATCGGCTATTTCCCTACCCTTCCTTGAATAGAATATCTGCGCCTACTGCTTTTTCTACATTTGCCTTTAATTGTTTCATCCCCAACCCCAAAGAACCTGCGTTCGAAGGGATAGGAATAATTGCCGGAAATGTTGCAGTTGCATACATAGCAATAGCTTCCTGTACTTTTACAGCTGCTTTTTCAGTAATATAAATTACTGCATAACCATTATCTGCTAAATAATGAATTCTACGCTCTATCTTTGAAGCCTGCTCTTCATAAAAAACATCTAAACCGATGGCCTTGAAAATCATTACCGAGCTCGGGTCTCCAATTACGGCTATTTTTCTTTTTTTCATCCTATTGCCCCCTATAATAACCAATCAACGTAATCATCGGCTCCCACATATGCTTAGTTATGCATAAAGTTCCGGCAGCTGAGTTTCGAATCCACCACGCTTTGCGCCAAAAATAATACGAAGCGCCTTGGCCTCTGCCTCACGAGCCATAAGATATCCTATAATAGGTCCCAACGTGAACGTGTCCCATTTTACTTTACGTAAAACGTTCATAAGCGCTGTTTCCATTTTACGTTTTAGAATGGCAGGTTCGTTTGTAGAAACGAATTCTTCAATGGTCTGAGAAATAAGTTTACCGTGTCTTCCATGATTTAATTTAGCGCCTAGTTGTTCAAACGGGGTCTCCATGGCTTCCAAAAAGATGTCATTATCAATTTCTCCACATTCCAAAAGCAAAAGTTTTAATTTATCTGCTTCCCAATGCAACAACCTAGAACGCACGACACTCCTTGCATTTTGAAAATCTGCCATTAGAGAAAAATACTCACGTACAAAACTATTATCGCTTTTTTCTTTTAATACGGATTTAATGTGCTTAAACATTGCACCATCAAGCTCTGCACTAAAACGCAAAGGATCAATATGGTGCTGCAAGTCAATTTCAATCTTATCCATAGCTATCCTAAAAGCATCCGGCATAGCACTATAATGTTTGCCACTAATAGCTTCCTGTAAAAAATCTAAGCGGAAGTTGCCACCTTCAATTAAAACATCCGGAGCTTCTATACCCAAAAGACGAGCTTTTAACAAGGTTTTGATGTTATGCACATCCACTTGCAGTAAAAACAAACTCGTTAATTCAGGTTCAGGAGTTAATTCCCAAATCTTCTGTCTAGACAATTGTAGCTGCTCTCTAATAACATAATCTATCTCTTTATTATTAATTTGCCCAGCTGTTAGATTACCGCCATAACCGGTCTCTAGCAACAAAGCCAAAGCTTCTCCTTCGCTGGTTGCTTCTGAAATTCTTCTTATTTGTGTTGCATCCAGCATTCTTGTTGATAATACACTTACTCTACCTACCGCATATTCATAACTTGCTTGAGGCATATTACTGCACCTCCGAGCCAAATAACATTTTTGCTACTTCCCGTTCAGATTTAATGCGAACTTCGCGTAATATAGTAGTAAAAGAACCATCAAAATCACTGTTCTTGCCAATTAACATAACTCCACCGGTAAATTTTCCCGGCTCATCTGCTAATACAAGTTCGCCTTTTTTTCCCGCAGCCACAAGGGCTGCATTTAACGTTGCAAGCATTGTGCTTTTATATTTTTCAACATCAGCTACCGGTACGCGCAACTTTTCATCTCCGGTTTCACTAGCTGCTAAAACTGTTTTCGTTATAAGTTTTTCCCATTTATCTTGTGGTAATTGCACAAGTTCTTTTTCTGCCTCCACAAAAGCTTCTTCAATAACTTTTCGCTTGCTATCTAAAGCATTTTTACGAGCTTCCAACTCCGCAATTAATACTTGGCGGCGGGCTGCCTCATCAGCATCAGCCATAGCTTGAGTATTGATATCTTGAACTTTTGCTTTTGCAGCGTTAATAATTTTAGAACCGGAGGCTGCTGCCTTTTTATTGGCGGCTGCAAGCATAGTTGCAACTTCTTGAGCGGCATCCTCACGTATTTTTAAAATAATCTTATTTGCTGCCACCGAATTTACCTCCCTACTTATAATTTAACGCCATTAACCATAATAAAGGAAATCAAAAGTGCAAGAACTGCATAAGTTTCAACCATTGCAGTTAAAATAATACCTTTACCGGTTTCTTCCGGACGTTTGGCACAAAGATAAATACTTGCTGCTGCAACTTTACCTTGGTAAATACCGGACATTAAACCACCAATAGCAATAGGCAGTGATGCAAACAATAATGCCATACCTTGATAAGTAGTCAAATCTTTGATATTGCCATCAATTACTCCAATATTTAAAACAATAATAAACGCAATTAACAAACCATAAATACCTTGTGTACCGGGAAGTGCTTGTAAAACTAAAACATTACCGAATTTGTCCGGATCTTCTGAAATAACCCCAGAGCCTGCTTGACCTGCAATACCTACGCCTATAGCAGAACCAACTCCTGCGAACGATGCTGCAATTGCTGCCCCTGCAAAAGCAAGAGCTGTACCTAAAGTTAACATAATATAATTCCTCCCTTGAATCTGTTTTTTATTTTATTTAGTAACATCAACATATTTTGTACGAATAGCTAAGGGTACAAAAGCTTTGCCCCCGGCCTCGTAAAACTTACTGAAAAACTCAATGTACTGTAAACGGCTTGTATGTACAAAGGAGCCCAAAACATTAATCAAAATATTGAAAATATGTCCTCCAATAAGCACAAATATCGCAACTACAATACCGACTGTGCCTGATTCCCATAACATTTGGGCAATAGTGTTAATAACCATGGCAATAACACCTGTCGCCAACCCTAGAGCAAACAATCTGGAATAACTCAAAAGGTCACTTACATAGCCACTTATGTTATAGAGCGAAAGAAGTCCTCCCAAAAATTTAGTGAGAATATTTTTGTTCGCGCGTCCACCCGTAAGAATAATTGTACCGGCCCCTACAAGAGCTATGTATTTACCAACTTCTCCCGGTAATAAAACCATAAAGAAAAGTCCTGCAAACATTACCAACCAAGACAATTCATCAAAAATCGCGGACCAAACTTGTCCCCGTTTTATTAACAAATACATTTTCATACACATCCCTGTAACCAGGTGCAAAGCTCCTAGTCCAAAACACAAAGCCAACATCTTCAAGGGTTCTTTCATGGGTGCAAACAATAAAGGATGCCACTCTAAACCAAACCATCCCCCAAACAAAATACCCCACAAAACAGTAGATATGCCGCCAAAAAAAATAACAGTAATTAATTTTCCGGCGGAGTCCCTGGGGTTAAATAACTTAAGTACCAAATAAAGCAAAATTGTTAAAATCAAGCCATAACCGGCATCCGACAACATCATTCCAAAGAAAATAAAATGAAAGGGTGCCATCATAAAATTTGGATCCAAAGAACCAATCTTAGGCCTGGAATACAATTCTGTAACAAATTCATAAGGTCGAGAAAGTTTGCCATTTTCCATTACCGTAGGAGGTATTTCTCCTTCTTCAGGTTCTGTAAAATTCAAGTCAAACGCTGAGGTTGTATCTCCAATAGCTTTTTTAACCATTTCAGTTTTGTCAGCTCTTACCCAGCCTTGTATAAAAAAAGTCTTTTGTGTTTCTTCTCCGCTTAAGGCCATACGGTCTTGCTTAGCAACTAGCTGATCATAGTAAAGATGTAATTCTTCTTTTCTGGAAGCGATTTTTATGCCCTCATCTTCCAAATTATCTGCCAGTGACTCCTTCATTTTAGCAGCTTCAGTTAAATCTACTGCTATAGCTTTTGCCAGACCTACACGTTTAGGAAAAACCACATCCGTAAAATCATGTGCTTTAAGAAAATGCTTAACTTCAGCACTGGCAATTTTGTGAGCAAAGACAACAATAGCTCTTCCCTCCGGTGCTTCTTCCAAAACAATAGTTTCCGCGGTCAGAGAGGATATTTCTTCTAAAAACTCGTCTTTTTCCAGCTCAGGCAAATAACCTGCAAAGTAATTAGTAAACGTGGTAGGTGCTAGTTTTTCCAGCGGAATGTCCAAACCTTGCCACGGCTTTAACGCATCTGCCTGGGCCCTCATTGTCAATGCTTCATTGCGTAAAGAACCAATTTTTTCCTCTAAAACAGCAACTTGTTCTGCCAAATCTACTGCTTCAGGAGTATCCTGAAGGAAGTGCTTATAAGCTACAGGCGTGCGGGAGGCTAAAAAAGAACGCTTTCCCACATGCATGTCCATAAACTTAATAGCACCATTTGTTTTTTCTGCCTCGGTAATAACACTTTCCGCACCCGGAAGAGCAGCTTCATCCCCCGACGGTATTAACATTACGTTGCCGTCTCTTTGCAAAGCTAAGAGAATTGAGTCGCGGTCTTCTTTAAGCGCATACAGTGTCGCTTTTTTCATTTGAATTAACATATTAGACCACAACCTTTTCTACTATGTATGCCACGGCTTCTGCCAATTTTTCTCTAGCAACTTGCGCTTGAGCGCGGTCAGACCTTGCTCTCTCATCCACCAAAGCTTTGGCCTTTATCTTAGCCTGAGCTTCTGAGGCCGCAATTTTTTCTTTACCGGCTGTTCGTGCTGCTGCCAGCATTGCTTCAGCAGTTACCGCTGCCTTTTCTTCTGTTTCGCGCAACATATTTCGAGCTGTTAAATTTGCCTCCTGCTTAGATGCTGCAGCCGCTTCTTCTGCCGCCTTTATTTCCTCCAACATGGACAATTTTCTCACCACCTTTATTCTTATTCCAAACTAACACCTGTCATACAAGCGCACAAAATACCGTTCTCACTTCAAAGTGAAACCGGTATCTCCCTATTAATCCGTGAAATTTCTCTTGTAATCTACAAACTGCCATTTCGCGTTCCTCTCATTCTGTCCTTGACGTTTTTACGGCAATTCTCGGTGATACCGCCTAGAATTCTTTTCTAGCTACTTAATAATACAATAACTTATTAATTACACAAAAGTCTGAAAAGTCCTGCTTTTTTTGCTTTTATTTCAAATCAACTTGTTTAAACGCACTTTTTACATTTGGCAGCATATACTTTGCTAACCGCATGCCTCTTTCAAGGTCTGCAGTAAAACAAATTGTAGTACTTCCCTTTCCACTTGCCTTGGCTAGATCATTTTCTGTTAAAATCTTTATAGCATTTTGGGCCGTCTCCTCTGCAGGATCAATAACTATGGTATCTTTTCCCAAAGCCTGTTCGATTTCTTTTTTTATAAAAGGATAATGCGTGCAAGATAATATAAGAGTGTCTACACCTGCAGTCTTTAATTCTCTCGTATATTCCTCAACTGCTTCCGCTGCCGCTACTGAGCCAAACTTCTCCCCTTCAACAAGTGGAACAAACTTAGGACAAGCTACGGGTGTAACGGACGCCTGTGGGTCCATGTCCAAAATCGCCTTCTTATGAGCTCCTGTGCCAATAGTAAACTCCGTTGCGAAAACGCCAATTTTCTTCTTCTTGCTGGCCGCCAATACCAAGGCTGCTCCCTTTGACATGCCAACCATGTGAAACTCATGTTGTTTTTTTAAGGTTTCAATACCCAATACTGTAAGAGTGTTACAAGCAACAACAACTAATTTAGCTTTTTCTTTATCAAAAAAGCATAAAATTTGTTCAACAAACGCACGTACTTCTTTTTCGCTTCTAGGTCCATAAGGCGTACGAGCCGTATCCCCTAAGTAAATAAAGTCTTCTGCCGGCAACATAGAACGCAAGCACTTCAAAACACTTAATCCGCCCACGCCTGAATCTAAAACTCCAATAGGACTAGCTTCTTTTAACATAATATCTTCCACCTTCCCAATTATCAGGTTTTTATGATAGATACTTCTTTAATTATACTATGAAATTAAAGATTCTCAAATATTTCCCTAAAAAATATGCTAGAATATTCGTAGTAACTACTATTGGGGGCGATAACCATTGACAGGTAAAGGTTTATCTAAAGTAGCCTGGCTGAGATTTTGGGCTAGAATGTTCGATTATTTTTTGTTCGGATTTATTTTTCTGGTCTTAGCATCCCATGTTCATAACTATGAACAATATCCCATAGCTTTTTTCTTTATACAACTGCTCTTTCTTATTAGCTCTGAAGCAATGTTTATAGCTAAAACAGGCACCACTCCCGGCAAAAAATTTTTAGGACTGCATGTTGTTGGCAAGCATGTTCGCACCCTTACTTTTCAAGCCGCTTGGTATCGAACATTTTGGGCTTATGTTAAGGGTATTTGGCTGGGCATTCCCGTTGTTATGTTTGTACCTGCATGGTTTAGCAAAAGACGTTTTATGCAAGATGGCACTACCATTTGGGATGAGGCTGCTCAAACGGAGATCATAGTATCCCCCAGCCATTTATTTCGCAAAATCATGTTCGTGTTGGTCTTTTTTCTGATAATTTTCTTGATTGGCAATTATAGTTTATTGCAACAAGCCATGCAACAACCAAAATAATAAAATTAAAGCCTCTGACAATATATTTGCCGGGGCTTTATTTTTTTAGCTTAATTTGCTTTTCCAAACTTATAAATATTTAGCCCAAAAGGGATAAAAACTCAAAATTATAACTACAAGGAGCACACCATAATCAGCAACTTGCAATTTTTGCGGCTGCATATTTTGATAAGTATTAGCACCAAACCCCTTTAATTCCATGGAAAGGGCCAGCGTGTCTGATTTTGCCACCGCACGCATTACCAATGGCTTTACAACGGCCAAATAGGAATAGAGACGTTTAAAAACATTACCTCGATTGGAATACCCTCTACAAGATTGAGCATCTAAAGTAGTTGCACTATCAGCTAGAAAATCAGGAACAAACCGCAATGCCGTTGTCAACATAAAAGCATATTCAAAGGGTAAATGAAATTTTTCTACCAAAGCCTGCGCGATATCTTGAATCTTGGTTGCAGCCAACAAGCATAAAAAGGCCGTGGTCATAACAAACATGCGCAGTCCTCCAATCAACGATACACTAAAGGACGATCCAAAAACCAGCTGTAGCAAAATCATCATTCCTGTAAATACAGTTAAAGCTCCAATAGCCGCCATGGTTAAGCGGTCATGTTTTATATACAGCAATAGTGCTAACTCTAAAACCAAAATTAAAGCGACTACGGGAACCGGCAAAAGAAATACCCAAGCCGTTACTGCTAAAACTGTTATTAGCTGCGTAAAAGCTGTTATTTTCATCGTTCGTCACCTTCTTTAGGAAACAATTGTTGGCAAAATTCTTCCACGCTGTATGCAGAAAGTCCCATTGCTGCAGATAAAACCGCCAGCACCGGTTGCGATAGTCCCCATTCGTTAAGATCTCTTTCGCCATTATAAAGGTCTTGAGTCCTACCGTCAAAAACTAAATCCCCATTGTTTAACACTATTGCGCGCCTTGCGTACTTACGGGCAATGTTCATATCATGTGTAATAAGTATAATAGTAATTCCCTTTTCTTTATTCAGCTTTTCTAAATAGGCCATCATATTATCTTTTTCTTGCTCATCTTGGCCATTGGTTATTTCATCTAATATTAAAGTACGGGGATTAAGAGCCAAGGCCGCTGCAACACCTAGCCGGCGTTTCTGTCCAAAAGACAAGGTGCGCGGATACGCATCTGCCAGATTTTCTAACCCCATAGCCTCCAGCGCCGCTATGACCTGTTCTTTTACAGCATCTTTCGGAAGCTTTTTACATATAGGGCCATAGGCAACTTCAGAAAAAACATTATCCTCTAGAATTTGTAAGTCAGGATTTTGAAATACATACCCAACCTGATGAGCCAAATCTGCAGGCTCTAAATTTTCAATATTATCACCATCTACAAAAACTTGCCCGCTACGGGGATGTACTAACGCCATAAATAAACGACTTAGCGTAGTTTTGCCGCTGCCATTATGGCCTAGCAAGGCAACGAATTCACCATCTTCTATTTTGCACGTTACGTCATTAATAACCGGCTGCCCACGATTATAGGCGAAATTAACTGCTTTAGCTTCAATCACCCCAGAGCACCTCCCACAAATTTTTCTTTTAGCTCTTTAATCGCGTCTTCTTTCTTACGCCAATCACCCAAGGAAACTCCAAAACGTTTCTCCAAATGGAGTTTTATTTGCCATAACTCCGGCAGATTACGTCTAAGTTCAGGTATTGTATAAGTCATAGCCGCTGCTTGTTCAAAAGACCCTTGAGCTGCCACACAACCCTTATTCATAACAATCATATCCGTGGCATAAGACAATAAAAAGTTGATATTATGCTCTACTACAACCACCGTCATATTATATTCTTTATAAATTTTATACAACAATTTATAAAGTCCCTGTGCTCCCTCAGGATCCATAGCAGACACCGGCTCATCCAACACTAATATCTCCGGCCGCACAGCTAGTATAGAAGCCAAGAGTAAACGTTGTCTTTGTCCTCCGGACAACTCATCTAGTTGATAGTTTTCTCTTCCGGGCAAACCTACGTCCAGCAAAGCTTGTTTAGTTCGTAATTCCACTTCTTCCGGAGCAAAACCATGATTAAGGAGCCCAAAAGCTATTTCTTCACCGGCCGTAATAGAAACCAACTGACTTTCATAATCATCAAGCATCAGCCCTATGCGCATGGATAAATCAGACACCCTCTTACCTTTTGTTGGTGCTCCTAAAACTTCTACCTCTCCTGCATAGCGCCCCCCATAATAATAGGGGATTATTCCCACCATAGCTTTACACAAAGTTGTCTTTCCCGCCCCACTAGGACCGGAAATAACAGTGAAAGACCCTTTGCGAATATCTAAATTAATGTCATGTAAAATGCTGTCGCTATTTATATATCCATAATGAAAATTCTTAAACTTAATTGCCGTTTCATTCATGTTTTTTCCCTTCCTGCATGAAAAATAGTTTTTGTACAGGAGCAAAAAGCACCTGTGTAATTACACCATTTAAAGCTGCCACAGCCATAACCACCGGAAGCATGGCATGAGTCCAGACATGCAGCGGTAAACTTAATATCAGTTTTAGAATAAAAGTAAAAACACCACCGCTGACACAAGTAGCAAAAAAGCCTGTAATGAAAGGCCTAAACTTGAAATCCCGCAGCCCCACATAAAACATCGCCTTCACCAAAATCGCAGCGGTCACCGCTCCACAAATCTCACTAGCTACATTTCCTAAAGGAAATGCAGACTTAGACGAAGGAACTATGGTCAGACCCGCTATAAACCCTATACCCAAAGCACGAGAAAGACTGGGCTTAGTTAAACCAATAGTAATAGAATACATCGCAATGGTCCAATTCGGAGTTATGCCTCCTATATTAGGACTGATAGTATGCAAAATAACACCAATAGCTAATAGCAAAGCGGTTACTGCCACCCAGCGATGGCTATCCTTTGCCGCCGGTATTTCTATAAATTCTGGTTGTTCGTTATTCATGTTTTCTCTGCTCCTTGTCCTAAAAAATACACTTATAATTAGAAGTTTAAAAGTTCCAAGGCAATGTGTCAACATTATTTTGCTTTTTTAATTTTTTATACTATAATATACATAGGTAATAAGTATGATATAATTTAGTTGCTACACCATATAGAAAGAAGGTAATATTGTGAAAATTTCTACCAAAGGCCGCTATGCATTGCGTCTCATGTTAGATTTAGCGGTTAATTTTACTGGAGATTACATTACTATTAAAACCATTGCCAAACGTCAAGAAATTTCCGAAAAATATTTAGAACAGCTCATCACTCAACTTAACAAAGCCGGTTTTGTAAAAAGTGCGCGAGGTGCCCAAGGTGGTTACATGCTTGCAAAAACCCCTGAAGAATACACCATAGGAGAAATTTTGCGTATCATGGAAGGTAACTTAGCACCTGCCCCTTGCATAGGAGACGTACCGTGCCTTAGAGCAAGCGAATGCGTGACTTTAGAAATATGGCAGCAATTGCAAGACGCCATTAATAATGTAATAGATAATATAACCCTGGCAGATTTAGTAACACGACAAAAAGAAAAAACTCCCTTAGATTATACTATTTAAAACTACTGTCAAGCAAAAAAAACTTGACAGTAGTTTTTTTTAATAGTAAAATTATCATAAGTCAATTCCTAGTAATACTATATGAATATAGTAGAAGGTAATAAACGCTGTTGACGTTAATTAGTAAGCAAGCATTCTAAAATGTTTTCTGCTCCACAAAAAGATAAATTCATAATTGAAAAGAGGACGTTATTATGAAAAAAATAGCAAATAGTTTAATTGAATTAATTGGGAACACTCCCTTACTTCGCCTTAATAATTTTAACAAAGAATATGCCCCAAATGCTAACATTATTGCCAAACTAGAATATTTTAATCCTGCGGGCAGTGTAAAAGATAGAATTGGCAAAGCCCTTATAGAAGACGCTGAGGCCAAAGGTCTTCTAAAACCAGGTTCAACTATTATCGAGCCTACAAGTGGCAACACTGGTATTGGTATTGCTTCTGTAGCCGCTGCAAAAGGCTATAACGCTATCTTGACTATGCCTGAAACTATGAGTATAGAAAGACGCAATCTACTTAAAGCCTACGGAGCCCAAGTTGTTTTAACCGACGGCACTAAAGGCATGCAAGGCGCCATTGACAAAGCCGAAGAACTTGCAAAAGAAGTTCCTAACTCCTTCATTCCCGGTCAATTTGTTAATGAAGCTAATCCTAAAGCCCATTTTACTACTACAGGCCCGGAAATTTGGAATGATACAGAAGGTAACGTTGATATCTTTATTGCAGGAATTGGTACCGGTGGCACTATAACCGGTATTGGTAAATTTTTAAAAACAAAAAATGCTAATATAAAAATCATTGCCGTAGAACCGGCTTCTTCCCCTATTCTTTCCGGCGGGAAAAGCGGCCCCCATAAAATTCAAGGAATAGGCGCAGGCTTCATACCTAAAGTTCTTGACACTAATATTTACGATGAAATTTTAACAATTGAAAATGAAAATGCCTTTGCCACAGTAAAAGCTTTGGCCAAAAAAGAAGGAATACTGGTGGGCATTTCTAGCGGTGCGGCACTATTTGCTGCCACTAAAATTGCAAACCTTCCTGAAAATAGCGGTAAAACCATCGTAGTATTGTTGCCGGATACGGGCGAGCGATATCTATCTACCCCCGGTTTTGTAGATTAACAACTATTATTTTATATAAACGCAAGGGCGGCGCTCTATTTATTGAGTGCTGCCCTTGCGTTTAAGTTACTGATAAATTATCAACCTTACATTTACTAATTTCAAAACAAATATTGCAACTACGCACCCATTGTACTATAATCTAACCCATGGGGACGTAGCTCAGCTGGGAGAGCGTTCGGTTCGCATCCGAGAGGTCGAGAGTTCAATCCT
>Ga0172378_10003897_pt1 | contig 14044 bp, 13 predicted proteins | sample GrowelOW332metaG_FD_119755 | JGI IMG/M metagenome (GOLD analysis project Ga0172378, IMG submission 119755) | Groundwater microbial communities from an aquifer near a municipal landfill in Southern Ontario, Canada - Pumphouse #3_1 metaG | ecosystem: Environmental > Aquatic > Deep subsurface >... | reverse complement strand
TACGAGGTAATACTCGTAATCATTTTCTAAACTTTGTGCAAACTAATTTCTCTGATATTTATCCAAAACTAATACACTTATATAAACATAAAGAAATAAAAATTGAATATAAACAGAACTTATATACCATAATTGATCAGCTCCGTGATCAATATCAATTATCCTATAATTATACTGATAAAATGAATCAATCCCTTAAGACCAAAGCATTTGATCAGTTGAGGTTATTTTAAATAATGAAAATATCCATTAATAATACAGATATATTTTATATAAGAGAAGGAAGTGGTTGTCCTTTTATCTTATTACATGGTAATGGTGAAAATCATACAATCTTTAAAGACTTGATTAAAAAATTAAGTAGTTCCTATACTGTTTATGCTATTGATAGTCGAAATCATGGTCAAAGCGCTAAAAGTGAAATTTTTAATTATGAAATCATGTCTGAAGATATCATTGCTTTTATTAATGCTTTTAAGTTAGAAAGACCAATCTTGTATGGTTTCAGTGATGGAGGAATCATTGGAATTCTTATAGCGATAAAGTATCCTTTTATGCTTCAAAAACTTATCGTTAGTGGTGTTAACATTAAACCAAATGGTTTGAAACTTCATTTACTAATCTATTACTTTATTAAAAATCTATTATTCAAAGATCCATTAATCAAATTAATGTTAAAAGAACCTAACATTGAAAAAGAACAGTTACAGAAGATTGTCATTCCGGTTTATTTACTTGTTGGCACAAAAGATGTTATTAAACGTAAACATACCCTTTATATCAACAAACATATAAAGGGCAGTAAATTAATCGTCGTAGACCACGCCACGCATGATAGCTATGTGTTTGACAATGACCAACTATATCAGTTATTAAAACCTATCCTCAACCAATAATCCGATAATAAGTCTTCGCTGTTAATGCATAGATAATAAAATATACCAAAATAAAGATTGCGATTGTCCCTAATGTACATAATATTAATAAACCGATATTAATCAAACCAAACAACATTAACATCTTTGTGATAATCTTAAAGGCAAAAGCGATATGGATAATAGCGACAATAAGTGGTAAAAAGAAGACTAATTTAATTTGGAAACTAACCGTTTTATGAATTTCGTCATTACTCATGCCAACGTTTTTTAAGATACGATATCTTTCTTTATCATCATATCCTTCAGATATTTGTTTATAATAGATGATTGAAGCAGTAGCCATTAAAAAGAGCAATCCTAAGAAAATGCCAATAAACAATAGCCCCCCATACAAACTATAGAAACTTTGGCGGGCTCCCTCATTACTGATAAGCAGTGTGTGATTATCACCAACATCATTAAGCTTAGCAAAAAAATCACTTTGATCAATTTTACTTCCAACTACATTAAACATAATCGTATAATCAACATTTTGAATTTGATTTTCAGTATTAACTTCATTATAAAGATCAATAATTAAGCTTTTATCACTAACAACAACATAAAACATTTTTATCGATGAACCAAGATAGGCATTCTCTTTATTACCGACGTTTATTTTATTAACAATCGATTTAACATTAAACTCGTGATTAGCGAAAGTTATGTTATTGGCTTGGAAGTTTGAATCATTGCTATAAACGATTACTTCATTACTAGCTAATGTAATATTTTGATCGTTCAGCGTGTTGTATTCATCAAGTGTGATAAACGTTAAGTAACTATAGTTATCAAAATTATCGACAGTGCTTTGATCATAAAAAACACCATCATTTAATACTGTTTTAAAACTTAAATAATCATATGCGACAAAGTTGGTAAGTTCAATATTATTATTAGTCGCTAATGTTGTTACTTCGCTTAATAGATCAGTGTTATATGTTTCACTCTGATTTGATGTAGTTAAAGTTACATCATGTGGATATTGCAACGCTATTGACTGTTCTTTACCGATATATAATGATACGGTTGTCGATAGTGTGACTAAGACCATCGTACTTAAGATACAAATATTAGCTAAGCCAACCGAATTTTGTTTCATTCGATACAACATTCCAGATATTACCGTAAAATGTTTACTTTGATAGTAATATTTCTTGTTTTGCCGTAACATCTTTAAGATTGCGATACTACCAGAGGTAAATAAAGCATATGTTCCAATCATGACTAAGATAACAGCGATGAAGAAAACACCAATTGCTTGGATCGGATTATCAATTAATAAAGAGATCGCATAACCACTGCCTAAAGTGACAATTCCAAATATCGTCATTAGTATTTTTACTCTAGGTTCTTTCTCCCCTGCTTTACTTTCTTTCATTAGATTAATCGGGTTATTAATCATAATTTGAGTAATGTTAAAAATTAGAATCACAATAAAAATAAACAAAAACAAAATAGTTGTTATTATCACTGCTGGAAGCGAAATATTAAAACTAAAAGGAATGGTTTGATTTAGTAGTTTAAGTAGGAGTAGAAAAGTTAAGCGACTAAAGAGTACTCCAGCAAATATTCCAATGATCAAAGAACCAATTGCGATTATGACTGTTTCATTAAAAAGAACAAACCCAATATGTTTCTTATCAAGACCAAGGATATTATAAAGACTTATTTCTTTTCGACGTCTTTTAACGATAAAACTATTTGTATAAAAAAGAAAGATGATCGCAAAAATAGCGACCACAATCACTCCAAAATCAAGAATGATCTTCATATCTTCTCCGCCACCAATATTTAACAATTCTTGACTAGTGGTTATTGCCATCAGGATGTAATACATCATGATGGTAATTATCCATGTCAAAATATAAGGGAAAAATATTTCCTTGTTTCGTTTGATATTCGATATAGCTAATTTGTAATAAAATGGATTAAACACTTACTTTACCTCCCGGGTTAAGAGAGTTAGTGCTTCAGTAATATTATGATACATCTGTTGATTGCTTTGTTCGCCACGATAAATCTGATCAAAGATCTCACCATCTTTAATAAATAATACACGTTTGGCATAACTAGCTGCTTTCGTGCTATGGGTAACCATTAACACTGTCTGACCCTCATCGTTTATCTTACTGAAAAGATCAAGTAATTGTTCAGTAGCTTTAGAATCTAGGGCACCAGTTGGCTCATCAGCTAACAATAATTCTGGTTCATTGATCAAAGCTCTAGCTACGGCGGTTCTTTGCTTTTCACCACCCGATACTTCGTATGGAAACTTTGTTAATAAGTGAGCAATCCCTAATCTATTAACAATTGGCGTTAATCGATCTTCCATAATAGCAATGGGCTTATTAGCTAAGACCATCGGTAATAAGATGTTGTCTTTAATTGAGAATGTATCTAATAAATTAAAATCTTGAAAAACAAAGCCTAAGTTGTCTCTACGATAGGCTGTTAACTCTTTTTCTTTGATCTTTTCAACATTTTTGTTATTCAATAGGATTTCACCACTGGTAGGTTTATCTAAAGTGGCTAAAATATTCAATAAGGTTGTCTTACCACTTCCTGATTCGCCCATGATCGCAACATATTCACCAACATCTACTTTAAATGAAATGCTTTTTAAAGCTAAAACTTGATTTGCTCTAAATCTTGTCGTATATACTTTCTTAATATCTTTAACTTGAAGTAATGACATATTTTCCCTCCATCTAAAAAGAAATATCTTCATTAGTATGAATGATATTTCTTAATTAATTCTTACGATTTTGTAATTAAATCATTAATTATCACTTAATCAGATTAAGTGATATCTTTTATGTAATCACGAATCAAATCAATGATATTATTGGTATTACTTACTAGTGGTTGAGGTTTAAAACTTTTCGCTCTAATCAAGACATTCGGTAATTCATTCATATCCCATAATGGTAAGATACAACCACTAGCATCAAGTTTCTTGATTATTTCTATTTGATGATTATTAGTATGTTCACCAAATTCTTTTAAACGCGGTGCGGCAATGACAACTTTGTTGACTTTAAGAGCGGCTATAATCGTTCCGACTCCACCATGGGTAATGATCAGATCAGCTTTTTTAATTAAACTATCAAATTCTTCAGGAGTCATAAAGTCAAATATCTTCATATCACTTGATTTAAAGTCAGTTAAGCCCTCTTGTACCACAACTTCACTGTTGATATAGCCAAGTTCTATTGCCTTCTGTATGGTCTCTAATAGCCTAATAAAGCTCTTATCTTGTGTTCCCAGTGTGACCAATATCATTAATAAATCCACCCTTTACATATCGCTTTTGGATAAAGCTTTAACATCGACTCCCATTGAACGATAAATAGATCAGCCACCGGATAGATCATTCTTCCTGCCAAAGTTTTAGTCTCGATATTTGCAAAGGTCTCAATATAAATGATCTTAGAACCAAATAATTTACCAATATAACACATTGGTACTGCCGTATGCGTACCTGTGGTAACGATTGCCTTTGGTCTGATCTTTAGGTAAAGAAACAAAGACTTTAAACAATTATAACTAAATTTAAAAATATAACTAAAAAAATGATCCTTTGAACCATAAACTAAATAACTAACTTTCCCTAAAAACTCATTTTTTAAGTTTAGAGTTGTTTTTGTTTTCTCAGTGATCAAATGATAATCATATTCAAAAAACAAAGGTTTTAATTGTAACAACTCTGATAAATGTCCACCAGTGCTGGCGATAAATAGTACTTTCATAGCAACCTTTCAAAATAGAGGAGAGCAATGCTCTCCTCTATTTTATACTATTTAATTGCTTTTTTCACTAATTCTTCAACTTCTTCAGCAGTACTTAGATTAATTGCCTTTTCAGCTAATTTTTCCATATCACATTTTTTAAGGTTGCGAACCATCTTACGAGCGGCCAAGATACTAGTTGCACTCATAGAAAATTCATCAAGTCCCAATCCGATCAATAATGGAACAGCAAGTTCATCACCAGCCATCTCACCACACATACCACACCATTTACCTTCTTTATGAGCACCATCGATTGTCATTTTTATAAGTCTTAATAATGATGGATTCAAAGGTTGATATAAATATGATACTGATTCAGACATCCGATCAGCAGCCATTGAATACTGAATTAAGTCATTAGTACCGATACTGAAAAAATCTGCTACTTTAGCGAATTGATCAGCTAATACTGCCGCTGCCGGTATTTCAACCATCATTCCAATTTCAAAATCATTACTAACTTTTTGACCCTCTTTAATTAATTTAGCTTTTTCTTCCATAACTAAGGCTTTAGCTTTAGTAAACTCATTAATCGTAGCGATCATTGGAAACATAATGCATAAATGACCATAAACACTAGCCCTTAATAATGCTCTTAATTGAGTACGGAAGATATCCGTACGATCCAAGCATAAACGAATAGCACGATATCCTAAAAAAGGATTCATTTCTTCCGGAATTGGTAAATAAGGTAATTTCTTATCGCCACCGATATCAAGCGTTCTAACAACGACTGGTTTGTCTTTCATTATTTCAAGAACAGATTTATAAGCTTCAAATTGTTGTTCTTCATTTGGTAACTCTGTAGCGTTCATATATAAGAATTCTGTACGATATAAGCCAACACCTTCGCCACCATTTTCAAGTACACTGGTAGCATCAGCTGGTGTTCCTATATTACCGACTAACTCAACTTTATGGTTATCAATCGTAACACTAGGTACATCCTTCATAATCTTTAAGCCTTCTTTAGCTTTAAGATAAACCGTAGCTTTAATATTATAGTCTTCAATCTCTTGTTTAGTAGGATTAATCAATATTGTTCCAGCAATCGCATCCATTGCCATGACATCACCATGCTTACAAGCTTTCATAATATCCGCACAACCAACAACCGCCGGTATTTCTAAGCTTCTAGCCATGATTGCACTATGGCTGGTCCTACCACCCATTTCTGTCGCAAAACCCTTCGCATATTTTTTATTCAATTGTGCTGTGTCACTTGGTGTAAGATCACGAGCCACAATGATACTTTCTTCATTTATCAGTGATAGATCAGGAATAGCCACATTTTTAATATGACATTGAATCCGATACGTAACATCTCTGATATCAGCTGCTCTTTCACGCATATAATCATCATCCATCGCATCAAACATGGCGATAAAAGTACTTGTGACCTGATCAACCGCATAATCAGCGTTTATTTTTTCATCATTAATGATTCCTTTTACCTGTTCAAGTAATTCAGGATCATTAGTAACCATTAAATGAGCATCGAAAATAGCTAATTCTTCGGTAGCTAAACGCCCAACTGCCGCCTTTTGAATATTTAAGATATCAATACGAGTCTTTTCTAGAGCCGTTTCAAATTTCTTAATTTCTTCAGTTGGATCAGCACTGACACGTTTGATCTCAAATGATGGATGCTCAAGCTTATAAACCTTTGCGACAACAATTCCGCTACTAGCGGCAATACCTTTTAACATAGTTTGTTTTCCTCCAATTAAATTTTACTATTTACTAAGTCAACAACATTCTGCACTGTCTTTAACTGTAACAATTCATCATCTTCAAATACGATGCTAAGTTGTTCTTCAACAGTCAAAAGCACCTCAACCAAATCTAATGAATCAATTCGTAAATCTTCCATGGTTGCTGATGCTTCAATCTTTTCATTCGTCTTTTTTGACAGTAATTCTTTAAGCATTTCAAAAGTGTCCATATTGATACCTCGCCAATATCATACCATTTTTCTATTATGCAGGCAATTGATAAATAACATCATCGCCTTATTTTTCAAGCGATAATAAGTAGTCCGTGAATAATATTCATTCCACCAATACTTCTTCTTAATTTCGATGAAATCGTTATTAATGATTCTCAATGAATCCTCATCAAGATGTCTAAGAGCATAATTAATCAATAGTACAAGATCTGATTCCAAACAATAAAACTCTGTATTATAATTAGCTTTTAAAAAAGTATACTTTGTCATTAAATAAACAATCAAACGTTCTTTTTCTTTAAAAGTCATTTTGTGCCCCTATAATACTATTCTTTTTTACTAAGGAAATATCCTATTTAAGGCACATATATCGTAAAGAATTATATCTGATCCAGGTATTCCAAGATTGTTTTATGTAAATCCTTTCTGATGTCTGCTATGTTATTATTCTCTCTTGTGGGATGAACACGATTAGTTAGGATAATGATTGCGCATTTTCGATCAAAATCAATATACATTGATGTCCCCGTAAAGCCCGTATGATATAAACATTGTTTACTGGCCTTAGATGCAAAAGCACTTATCGGATCGCAAAAAAACCAACCAAGGGAACGACTTTCATTCAAACCATTGGTATAACAATGTTTCAATAAATCAATCGTTTCTGGATTAAAGATTGTTTTACCATCATATATTCCATCATTTAGTATCATTAGTGCTAAATGAGATAAATCCTCAATCGTTGAAAATACACCAGCATTACCAGCTACTCCACCAATGATATAAGCTTTACCATCATGAACATTCCCTTGAATCAAACCACGCGCATCAGTCATTTCTTCTGCTACACACTGTTGTTTTAAACCTTTAAGTGCTGGGTTATAACCTGACATTTTCATGTTAAGGGGATCAAAAATTACCTGGCTTGCATACGATTCCATATTACCTTTAAGCTTTTCAATGATAAAGCCCAATAAGATGTAATTGAAACATGAGTATACAACTTTTGAATCAGTTTCATATGATAATGGAAGCTGACATATAAATGCAAGGATTTCTTCCTTATTCTGACATTTCTTATAATCTTTATCATCTGCCGGTAACCCTGATGTATGAATAAGTAGGTTTTTAATTGAAATATCCGAATACTTAAAATCTTTAAGATAATCTACAACTTTATCTTCCATTGATAATGATCCCTCTTCAATCATCTTCAATATCATCAATAATGTACCAGTTACCTTGCTTAAGCTGGCCAAATCATAGATCGTATTAGAATCAATCTTTTCTTTTGTTAAAATAAGTTTTTTATATCCATATTCACAACGACTAAGTTGATTTTTAGCTACGATCCCAATACTTATTGATGGAACTTTACCATTATCAACATAATTTTTGATCTTAGTTTGTAGATCACAAATCAAACTCTGCATTAGACATCACCTTCCCTTTGTTGAAAATAAAATGCATAACCTTTTTTTATATATGCTAATTTCCACATATCTTCTTCAATGATATGTCCAACCACATTTACACATGCATCATAACCTGCCTCTTTGATAATTATTTGAATTTCACCGCTATAACGTAAATAACCAATATTATCAATCGTTATATCTCCATATTTCCGTGTTTTTGTTTTTCTAATTAAAACATCATTTCCATATTCAGCCATTTGTCTTGATGATAGTAAACGAATAACATATTCACTAATGTCATAGCGACTCTTATGTTCTTTATTAAGCAAAAGCATTATTTCATCTTTAGTTGCTAACTCATCACAATCAAAGCTGATTGATAATGGTCGTTTTTCTAAAACGTTTTGAATCGCTGATAATTCTTGAATGCTCGCAAAAGGATCAGCTATTAGAATGCCATCACAAGCTTTACTTTCAACCAATTCGAAACAAGCTTGTAATGCTGAACAATTACGATGGGCTTCAATGGTGGTCAAGCCTTTAAACAAGGGAAACCGTGGATGTGTCATAGCTGGAATACAAGCTGTGACAAAAATATTGAGATCATTAAATATTTGGTACTGTTGCTTGAAAAAATCCATCGTTAGTCCGGTTTGTGGTCTTAAATAGAAATTATGGCAAGCTTCCCAAATTATTGTTTTATCAGTATGATCAATTAGCTCTATCACTTCCGCTGCTGATAGCGTTGAAGCGTTTAACACAAAGTGATTAATACCAGTACAAGATACGATTTTATTGATCTGGATTGCGTTAAAATCATAATCTAATCTAATCGATTTGATATAAGCTTGTTTCAATTTTGTAAGTAAGCAATCATCATTGATAAGAACATCAATCATTTTACCACCGATATCGACACAAAGATCCATTTCATTTTGTTTGACAAGTTGAGCAATATTTAAAAACGAAGAAAATTGTTCAAAAAAATCAAACTCTGTTAAATGAATTGAACTTAATACTTCACTATAGCCTAGTCCTTTAGCTAATTTTAAATATTCATTCACTTGTTTCTCGGTAAAATCATTTAAAGGATATACTGCAATCGCGAGTTTCATACATTCTCCCTATTAATCATTGAAAATAATCTATCTTTTAAAAACAAGCATAAGAATGCTTGTTTAAATTCGATAATATTTATTAGCGCATGTAATAAGGTTTTACATAAGCCGGTATTCCATCTTTATAGATTATAACCGGACTTCCTTCAATTAAAGGTCTTAGGTAATCATATGCCGCTGCTGATATTCCACGATAATTAGGTAATATCCAATCAGATGGGAAACTTTTAACATGATTTGCGACATTACTTGCAGGTGTTGTGAAAAATTCGACATCATATTTTTCCCCGGCTTTTCGTTTAACACCAACCATTTCGCCAGTGAATGTTTTATTCATACTATGCATATGAGCGGACATACCTAAACGGAATGATTCTTCAACATCAACTAACGATTGTTCTGATGCATGACATCTTTGAGCTGTACTTAAATCTTGTACTTTACAACGACTGGCAATCTTTTCGCTTAAGATCATATTTTTGATTGCATTGGCAGCACCACCTAATATGGCATGACCAAAGCCATCATTTTTAGCATCACCTGCCGCTAAATAAGTACCGTCCGCAAAACGTGCTCCTTCACTAACAACAATATAACATTTATTTTTATTAGCTATGCATTTTTTAACTTCAGCAAGAAAAACATCTTTTACAAAAGGCTCTTCTGGTAAAACAACTAGATCAACGATTCCACTTAGACATGCACTTGAAGCTAACCAACCAGCATCTCTACCCATTGTTTCTAAGATAAATACTTCTTCACGGGTATAAACATTAACATCTAGCCACGTTTGAATAGCTGTTGTAGCGATAAACTTAGCAGCACTTGGAAATCCAGGGCAATGATCAATGATCATTAAATCATTATCTACCGTTTTTGGACAACCGACAAAACGACGTCCTTGAATACCTTTTTTTTCAGCATATTCGCTTAAAGCATATACGGTATCCATTGAATCATTTCCACCTGTATAAAATAGTGTTTCAACATCATATTTTTCCATGATCTCAAATAAACGAATGAAATCAGCCTCATTCTCTCTTTTCAACTTGTAACGGCAACTACCTAAAGCACTTGATGGTGTTTGACGTAAAATGTGATTTTCTTCTTCACTCATATTGGTCAGATCAACAAGCTTCTCTTGAAGGATACCCTCAATTCCGTTTAATCCTCCATAAACTGTTTCATAAATCGGATTCATTTGGTTGGCTTTAACAACACCTGCGATAGTCGCATTTATTACTGAAGTTGGGCCACCTGATTGAGCAACAATACAATTTGACATAATCATTCTCCTTTAATTCATGTTGTATTATACAATATTTATCATTAATTTTAAACCTTACTTAATAGCTTGTCTGACAAATCCTTCACTTTTACTTAATCTTTTTAAAGCTTCTTCACAATTACAACCAGTCAGGATCATAACGATCGCAGCTTTTGGATATTCACCACTTAAGTTATAATATTTTTCAGCAGTTTGATAATCACACTCTGTAGCCATCATGATTATTCGCTTACTTCTTTCAACTAATTTCAAATTTGTAGCTTTAACATCAACCATCAAATTTCCATATACTTTCCCAATTCCGACCATACTGGCAGTACTTAACATATTCAATATTAGTTTTTGACTGGTTCCTGATTTAAGTCTTGTTGAACCAGTTAATACTTCCGGACCGTTGTTTACTTCGATCGCAATATCGGCATGGCTACTCATCTCAGCGTTTTTATTACATGATAATGATACAGTATTGGCCCCGATTGATCTTGCATAATCAAGTGCTCCAATAACATAAGGAGTCCTGCCACTTGCAGCAATGCCCACAATAATATCATTAACGCCAGTATTAACACTCTTTAGATCTTCAACTCCCAATTCGATAGAATCTTCAGCACCTTCTTTAGCTTTGATAAAGGCTTTCGTACCACCAGCAATCAATCCGATAACTTCATCGGTCGTTCCAAATGTTGGCATACACTCAGCCGCATCAATTACCCCTAATCGGCCTGAAGTACCAGCACCGATAAATATCAAACGCCCATTATTTTTTAGCGCTTTGATAATGGCCTTTACAGCTAATTCAATCTCAGGTAAAGCCTCTTTAACAGCTAATGGTACTTTTTGATCCTCTTCATTCATTATTTGTAAAAAATCTTTGACACTTAAAGTATCTAATTCCATCGTTTTAGTATTTCTTGTCTCTGTTTGTAAATTATCGATTTTTACTTTCATATTTTCCTCCTATTGAATTATAAAACTTTCTTTTTATAAAATAAACTTCTATTGATAATATTCTTCCCACTGTGCCATAAGATTATTAATATTATTATGGACTTGATCGATTTCTTCATCCAGATCAGCCATTTTTTGATAATCATGATAATATTCTGGATCAAAACGTTTATTTCGTAATTCTTCCAATAATACTTCTTGTTTAGCGATTTGTTTTTCTAATTTTGTCGCTTCTTTTTCATTATTAACCTTTTGTTTTGGTTTCTCAGTTTTTTTAACTTCTTTTTGTTTAGTATTGTTCTGCTCAACTTTTGTATCTGTTTCATTTCGATGAATATACTCATCATAAGTTAACGGATAATAAATAGCTTCATCATTATCAATCTCTAAGATTGAAGTAGCTAATTTCTTAATAAAATAACGATCATGTGATACAAATAAGATGGTTCCCTCATAATCTTTCAAAGCATCTTCAAGGGCTTCTTTACCGACAATATCCAAATGATTTGTTGGTTCATCGAGTATTAGAAAATTAGCTTTTTTTAACATTAATTTTGCTAAGCATAATCTGACTTTTTCACCACCTGATAAAACATTGACCATTTTAAAGACATCATCTTTTGAAAACAGAAAATTTCCAAGTGTCTTACGGACCGCCGTTTTATCAAGTTCTGGATAATCATCCCAAAGTTCTTGAATAACCGTTTTATTACTATCAATCTGTGCAAGTTCTTGATCAAAATAACCAATTTCTATTTGATGTCCTAACATCAATGAACCAGACAATGGTTCAAGTTTACCAACAATTGATTTTACAAGGGTTGATTTTCCTTTGCCATTTGGTCCAATGATTGCTAGCCGTTGCTTACTTAAAATAGATACATTAACTTTACATAAAGGGTAATCATAACCCACGGTATAATCACTTAATACTAGAACCTTTTTACCTCCTTTTAAGCGAGGTTGAAAAGTAGCGTGGAAATTTTTACTATCCATTTTTGGTTCTTCGATCTTTTCCATGCGATCAAGGTATTTAATCTTTGATTGCGCAAAAGCGGCTTTACTTTTTTTATAACGAAATTTTTCAATTAAGACTTCCAAACGTTCAATATCTTTTTGTTGCATTTTATATGATTGTAATTGTTTTTCTTGTTGTACTTTTTTTGTGTTAACGTAATTTGTATAATTACCAACATATTTCACTAATTGTGTGAATTCAAGTTCATAGACAACATCGCTGATCTCATCCAAAAAGACACGATCATGTGAAACCAAGATAACAGCTTTTGGATAATATTTAAGATACCCCTCTAACCATTCGATCGTTTGAAGATCTAAATGATTTGTCGGTTCATCTAGCAATAGAATATCTGGTTTACTTAATAATAACTTAACGAAAGCTATCTTTGTCTTTTGACCACCAGAAAAAGTCCCGATCGTCTTTTGTAATTCAGATTCATCAAAACCAAATTTAGTAAATACAGTTTTGATTTCCGTTAAATAATTGTACCCGTTTAATTCTTCGAAGCGATTTTGTACTTCTGCGAAAGATTCTAATATTTTTGGTGAATAATCCGTTTTCATGACTTCCGTCAGATTATTTAATCTTTTTTGAAGTTCTATGATTTCATGAAAGACCGTTAGAAGTTCTTCCATAACAGTCTTATTAAGATCTGTAAATGTTGTTTGTGCAAGATAACCTATCGTAGTATTGTTATTTTGTTGAATCTGACCTTCATCCAATTCTTCATTTTTGGTAATGATCTTTAATAGTGTTGTTTTTCCTGATCCATTACGACCAACAACTGCTATCTTCTCAGTATTTTTAACTTCAAATTGGATATCTTTGAAAATCAAATTGGCACCAAAATATTTTGTTCCCTTATTGATTTGATATAACATATATACTCCTTTTATTCGATAATATCTAAATATGAAGCGATTGCTTCAGCTGTTTTGACTCCATAATCTTCATAATTATTAATCCAAAGAGCAACATCTTCTGGATTTGTCATATAAATATAATTGATCGTAAATGTCTGTAATCCCGCTCTTTGATCGCGCGCAAACGAGGCGTTTTCTTCAATCGCTTTTTCACTGAAAGTACCAGCACTTAATATCCGTCCACCACTTTCGCGTATGACCATTCGTCCATCATATTTATTTATTACTCCACTTGGTAAGACACCAGAAATATTTCCATTTCCGGTATTACCGGTTGAAATTAAATCTGTGTTTTCCAATAAATATGTAAAGATTGCCGTTGCCATCTTTGATGAGGTAAAGGAAGAATGAACAATCTGTGTTCCTCTAATACTTGTACTTGAAGCAACACTTAACTGAATATCAATATAATATTTGGCTTTTGATGCATAAGCACGATACAATCGACCATCTTCACCATAAGTATTTACTACTTCGCTGGCATCTTTTCGTGTAATCAATACCTTTAGTCCATAACTTTCTAATTTATCTTTGATAACTAATGCTATCTTATATGTTTCTTGGGCTTCCACCAAGCCATTGGCGGCACCACCATATTCAACATATGATCCAGTGTCTTTACTACTATGTCCTGGGTCTATTACAATATCATAGACATCATCTGGTGTC
>Ga0172378_10003896_pt1 | contig 14045 bp, 8 predicted proteins | sample GrowelOW332metaG_FD_119755 | JGI IMG/M metagenome (GOLD analysis project Ga0172378, IMG submission 119755) | Groundwater microbial communities from an aquifer near a municipal landfill in Southern Ontario, Canada - Pumphouse #3_1 metaG | ecosystem: Environmental > Aquatic > Deep subsurface >... | reverse complement strand
GAAATATCCTTCGTGCTTTTAGTCTTAATAACATTGATCAACTGTGGCAAAAAGGAAATAGTTGTTAAGACAGCAGCCACATATCCAAGATAATTCATTTAAATTTCTCCATTTTCATTAGGCGAAATAGCATTAATTGTTAGCGCTTTTAATTATATATTAAATTCAAACAAATGTTACTTTTATTTGTAAAAATTAAAATTTATTGGTTTTCATTATGATAAAAAGAAAAATGTTATTTGCTGCCAAAAAATACTTTAAAACAATTAGGTCAGTTTGAATGGTTGTAATTTAAACTAAAATAACCTACAAAATCCAATTTTATAAATTCTTGCCTTCTGTTTAAAAAGAGGACAATTGTTTTAATAAATCATAATATTTATTTATTAAATAAAAATCCAATTGTGAAAGTGCGTGGTATTCATTTTCATAAAAGGCGTGTCGCGATATAATATAGTCGCTACGAAAGGAAGCATTCAATAATGCATTCCAGAGGTCAGTGACTGTATTGGTACTTGGCGGTCCCAGTCACTGGCTTCTGGAAAGCATGGACCCGCCAAGTCTATGAGTAAAAAGAATCAAAATCATAAGATTATTTTGTCGTGGAAAGAAAAAGACTCCACACCTTTAGAGAACCTGATTGTCAGCACTGACGAACACCATATTTGATTCAGCCAAGATTCCTATCAGTGAATGGTATGAATTCTTCATTCATCTTTGTGAGTTTCATTCCATCTCTACCGCATCAGCAGATAACAGGAATACCTCAAATACGGGACTTATGTGGTATAGGAAGATTTTTCTCGTCCTTGAGGGAATACAGGATGATGTTGTGCTGAAAGGAAGAATATGGTTGGATGAGACTTTCTTTTCAGTCATCAGGAAAGATGAGGTATTGAAGGATGGAAAAAAACTTCGCGGAATTTCTCGGAACAAGATCTGTACAGCAGTAGCAGTTGATGATAGTGGCACAATGCTGATTCGTGTTGAATGGGTAAGCAAACCAAGTGACAGAAGCACGATGGCAGCACTTGAGAATCATATTCAGGAAGGATCAACTCTGATTCATGATGGTGAGAAGTCACATAACATGCTCATCAGGAAAAGGAATCTGAAGAGCGAAGTATATGACACGGACATGACCAGGAAACTATCAGATAAAGATAATCCATTGAACAAGGTAAATCATCTTCATTCTCTGATAAAGCAGTTCATGGGTGAACATGGCGGATATGATAGAAGTCAGTTGCAGGGATGGATGAACTTGCTTTGGTTCATTCTTTCAAAACCATTCACGCCAGCTGAGAAGTTTGAAGCCTTTGTAAAGAGAGCCATCTCGGTACACAAGACACTTCGTTTTGACATGTCCATGTCCAAAAAGCACGATAGTTGACGATAATTTCACCACGCACTTTCACAATAGGATTTTTTAAATAAAAGCCAATTATTAATCCTAAAAGCAGTAAGAAATAATCCTAACGTTACAATTGAAGGATTAACAAAGGAAACAGGTTTAGGGCATACTGCAATTCAAAATAATCTTAATAAATTACAAGAAATGTCAATAATTAAAAGAATTGGTTCAAGAAAAAAAGGATATTGGGAGGTTATGTAGTAATTATGTATAAGACTAATTCGTATTGCGGTTTAGATTGCAGTAAATGTGATGCTTATATTGCAACAATTACTAGCGACAATAAATTAAGAGAAGAAACGGCAAAAAAGTGGTCGGAATTAAACAATACAACCATTTTGCCTGAACAGATTAATTGTCATGGTTGTAAATCTAAAGGTTCTAAAACTATATTTTGTTCAAATATATGTTCTATTAGAAAATGTGCTATAAAAAATAAAGTGAATGTGTGTGGAGAATGTAATAACTTTTCTAACTGTAACACTATTAAAGATTTCTTGAAAAATAATCCTTCCGTTATTTTTAATTTAAAGAAATAGATTAATTTGATGGTATCGTTTATCTAGTAAGGGTTTCATTTTGCTAGTAGGGGTGTCGGCTTGTATCAATTCGATAGCATAAAGACAACTTTGATGTTGGATGGTTTTAAATAATTAGCATGACAAATAGCATTCAAAATCGCTTCTCTTAAACTGACTCCAGGATACGATTTAGTTTCAATTCTTTGTGCTTGATACGAAACAATTATTGCTGAAGTAGTATTCAACATATCAGCATATTCAAGAAGTTGATTTGCAATTTTAAGCACAGAGCCAGTAAAAATCTTCTTAATTTTGAAATTTAAATCTTTATCACTTAATAAGTCTATTGCAATAACTGATCATTCATATATAGAAAATGGCTATTGATATGTCTACAACGTAGAAAGAGGCTAATAATATCAAATAGTATTTTTAACGAAGAAAAATATATAAAGTAAAATACAAATTACTAACTCAAAAAGGCAACAGCCTTTTCGTCTTATAGACGACTTAAGCCATTGCCTTAATACTGAAATAGAGAATTGATCAGTTCAAAGAAGTGAGATTGGTATCAGTGACTAGATTCATATACATCAAATTACTCGCACCATAAGCTTGATCAGTGAGAACTTTTAAGACAATCGTGTTTTCACCTTGATTTAAATGGATATGACCTAAATAACTATCAGCAAAGTAATTCCAAGCCTCACGATGGGTTCTAGTAGCTGGTCTTCTAGCACCGCTTTGATAAGTCTCGCCATTGATAGTGATACTGATACCATCAGTGATCTTTTTACTGATACTGCGATAGGCAAAGCTCAAAATCATACCAGCATCAGTTTCTTCCTCAGCATTGATTTTGAAAGTGATCGTGCCATCCTTGTTTTGATCAACATTACCTAATGCACCATTAGCTTCAGTTTTAAATTCTTTGCTGCCATTTACTAATTCAGCATCAGCAGCCATGAACTTATGATCAGCACCTGTAGCGACACATTTATCTTTGCAACTCGTCGCAGTGCAATCAGGATCAACACATTTACCACAGATAGCACACTTATGAGCACAATCTTTAGCATCAGTCAATTCAGCATCAGATTTAATCGCGATGTAATCGATATTAGTCGCTGCACTAGTGGCAGTGAGCACAATCTTATTTTCGCCTTCGGTGAGTTGAATGCAACCGATGTTAACTTCATCAAAGCTGAACCAAAGATCACCAGAGATAGGCGCCATCGGTAATGTGCTAGTAGAAGTGACATCTTCACCATTGACACTCACTTTAAAGACATCGGTAAATAATGGTGTGTTTTCATTCTTAGTCGAGACTGCAGCAATCAAAGTACCGGTTTGAGCTTTAGAACTATTGACTGTAAAAGTTAAAGTCGCTCCAGGATTTCCATTAGTCCCTTCAACCATATTACCTGATACTTCATTCACTTGAATATTTTTACCACTGATTGCAGGATCGGGATTTTTAAGTTCCGCATCCTCAGCTTCATAACGATATTCATAAGCTAAAGAATCTCCACATTTCTTCTCGCATGCTTCATATCCATCACAATATAAGTCAGTGCATTTTCCACAAATAGGACACTTATGTTCACAAATATGATCTGGATAAGAAGTAGTGATTTCGCCATAGGTGAATAAAGAGATGTAGTCAAAGTTTCCACCTAATTTATCATCGGTAGCCACAACAGTGAACTTAATTTTGTTTTCGCCTTGTAACAAATCGATTTCTCCTAGTTGCAATTCGTTATAGTTGTACCACATATCAACACCATAGGTGGTTTTGGAAGTCGCTTCAGTCTGTAATTCAACATCATTGACCTCAGTCTTCATAAAGTCGCTGAAGCGATATTCAGTGCTTCTTTCATTAACAGCAACATATAAGGTGGCTTTGGTGGCTTGTTCCGCATTGAAGGTTAAAGTGACACTAGCACCCGTATTGCCATTCAGCTGTCCGAGTAAACCAAAATTCGTATTGACATTAACCGCTTTGGTACCATCAGTCACTTCACCATATTCGGCTTCGATGCGATATTTATTCTTTGGTAGTTCATTGACAGTGATCGGTATTTCAGCCGTGAATGTCTCATGTGTTATAGTGATTTTTGTATCATCAAGAGTCAATGGAGTCATCGGTGAATAAGTATATTCAGTAGTGGTGAGAGGCACTTCAGTCTCATCATCATATACAGCGTTAACAACTAATCCAGCAGGATTAAAAGTATCTCCAACATAATAAGTCAATTGACCTGGCATACTGGCTATTCTAATGCCGACTTTTTCTGCGCCAGCAAAAGTGGAATCAGATATTTCAACAGTGCTAGTCAAAACTATATAGTCAAAATTGACACAGCTTTGAGCATCTGTAGAAGGCACTGTGAAGATGATTGTATTCCATCCTTTTTGAAGTTTAAGACAGCCGAGGTTAACTTCTACCGATTTATACCAATCATTGCCGTTGCTTTTATAAGTCGGAGAATCAGGATCAGAAGCTGGTATCATCGAGCCTCTTTCAACAGCTTCGCCATTATTCGTAATTGTAAAAGCACCATTGAATAATTTCTTCGCGTCACGTGTCGTGACAGCTGCTATCAAATTAGCTGTCGTCTCTTCTTTGACATTGACTTTGAAGCTTAATGAAGCACCTTCGTTTTCAGAAAGATTGCCTACTAAAGTCGTATTCGGATAAGCACTATTGTGCTCATTATTCTTTGGTAATCCTCTAACACCAGCACCTAAAGTCGCTGTTTCAGCTTCGAATTGATATCTAGTACCATCGACTGAACATTTGTCAGTGTGATCAGGATTATGACAATCGGGGTCCATGCACTTACCACATATTGGACAAACGGCTGTACATTCATAAACAGGTTCGACAAAAGTCAATTCATCATCAGTTAAGAGCTTGATCTTATCAAAGTTATAACCGCCGATATCACCTGAAGCGATTTGAACAAACTTGATGCTATTATCTCCTTCTTGCAAATTAACACAGCCAAGTCTCACATCGACAAAGTCATACCAAGATTCTTCGCCGGTCCCTGTGCTAGGAACAACAGCAGGACTTGTAAATTCTTGACCGTTGATCGCCACTAAAAGATTGCTAGTGAAGACAGTTTCAGCTCTTCTCGTGTTGACTCTGACCACTAAAGTAGCTACAGTATCAACCTTTGAATTGACAGTGAGTTCGACTGAAGCACCGATATTGTTATTGAATTCACCGATATATGTAGTACCTTCAAATGTGCCGATTTTCAGCTCGTTTTGACCATCGGTGATCTTGCCATCTTCAGCTTCAAATTCCTGTTCTTTCTTATCTTGACCGCATTTAACTGCACAAACCGGATCATCACAATCCATATCTAAGCATCCGCCGCAGACAGGACATTGATGTTCACAGACGTGCACATCAGGTTGCTGAGTGCTAGAACCGCCTGTGTGACTGCTATTAGATGAGTTATTAGAACCACGATTTAAAGCGAGAGGCAGTGTGATACCTAAGATGATTCCGATTAATACAACGACAGAGGAAGCGATGATGATAATCTTCTTTTTCTTATCGAATTTAGGAGGCTCATTTCCATCCGGTTGCAGACCAGTCTCTGAACCGGTGGAATCACCTTCAACATTCAAATTATTGTGATCTTTCTTATTCTTTCTCTCACCATAAGCTAAGACTAATTGATCATATTTCTTATCAAACCATTTAGTAGCGACAACAAAGCTTAAAACGGCCATGACAGCACAGATAGTGAAGACGATGATAGAACAGATTCTTAACGTATCGATAGCGGTTTGCCACCACAATCTGACCTTGATAATTCTTGTAGAAGTGCTGATGCCATTCATGGCATTAGAATGAAGCATGACATATAAGATGCGGTGACAAGCTTCTCTTAAGGCTAACATAATAGTAGGATTATCTAAGCTTTCTTTCAAATATTCAGTATTTCCACCGCCATCCATCCACATATCATTACCGGCTAATAATCCAGCTTCTTTAGCTAAAGGATTAGTCATATGATGAACAGAATCGGTAGTACCTGTGCAGGAATCAGTTTCAACAATACCTAAGAATCCCCACTCATCTCTTAAAACATTCGTGAGCAATCCCTTATGAGCACCAGACCAAGTGCAACCGATGCGGTTAAAGGAAGACATGACGCCATTCATATGACCTTCAACGACAGCGATTTCAAACGATTTGAGATAGATTTCACGAATCGATTGTTCGTTCGCCCAAGTAGCAACACCATAACGATTGGTCTCTTGATCGTTCAAAGCGAAGTGCTTAGTGAAAACAATGACACCTTTAGATTGAAGACCTTTGACCTCTGCTGAAAGCATTTTTCCAGATAAAAATCCATCTTCGGAGAAATATTCCCAGTTTCTACCACCATAAGGTGAGCGATGAATACATCCGCCAGGAGCATAAATAGCAGTGAAATCAGCATGTAAGATTTCATGTCCGAAAGCTACGCCAACTTTTTCAATCAAATCGACATCAAAAGTAGCAGCTAATAAGACTTCGCTTGGATAAGAGAAAGTGGTTCCTAAAGTAGGATTGTTCGCTTTTAATCCAGCCGGTCCATCCTTAGATTCACAGCCAGGAGCAGCGACACTAGCAGCACCGGCGATGTGGTGTAAACCATAAGAGATGAGATATTGCTGTTCGTCAACAGTCATCTGATTCAACAAATCTTCCCATAACGGATCATCATATTCTTTATCGATAAGCATCCCTAAAGTCAATTTTCCTAAAGAAGAAGTGATAGTGTTATAAACTGGCATTTCATCATCAGGATCAGCCGGATTTTCATGACCATATTGCATGTCATAAACCATCTTTTCATCAAGACAATCTAATTCGACTGGAGACGGATAGGTCTTATCCCAATCAGAGCGAGATAAATAAGTGATCTTTTGATCTTCAGTGCCTTCATAATGATTTAAATCAGAATTATCAAATTGATTGGTGATAGGATTACCAGTCACCTCAGAAGTCGAATAAATAGTGAAATCGTCTTCTTTAATCGTGATTCTATGAGTATATGAGGCATCACCAGAAGCATCCATGCCATCCGATTCATCATAACCTTTAGCAGCTAAAATATTGTTGATAGCATCATGAGAATCTATACCGACAGAAAGATAGTAATCTCCTTTTTCTAAAATATAGGTTTTAGAATTGTTAGAATCATATGTTTTTAATTCACTTGCAGGAATAGTGATGGTGACGTCTTCATGTCCACCTGCTGGAATCAATCCCGTTTTTTCAAAACCGACTAATTCCACTGAGGCTTTTTCAATACCGTTTTCCACATCGTATTCCGTATATGGCTTTTGAATATACACTTGGACAGCATCTTTGCCTGGTAAATCACCAGTATTATTGACTGTCAAAGAGACTTGATAATCACCGTTTTTTAATGTCGAATAAGAAATGTTTGAATAATCAAATTCAGTATAAGAAAGTCCATAGCCGAATGGGAAAGCAACTTCTTCATCATATTTCCAACCTGATTCACTAGCGACAGCTCCTTTTGTGCTAGAAGCGTTGCTATCAGGATTGATAATCGTGTCTTCATATCTAGTCTCATAGTATCTGTAGCCGACATAGATGCCTTCTTGATAAGTGATATATTTGATGTTGAAAGAAGCATATGTCTCTTTACCTTGATTATCTAAATCAGGCAATTGATCTGAATAATCGTTCCAAGTGAAATCACCAAAGTTTTGTTGAGAAGGATGAGAGTAATTATTGTAAACAAAAGTATCTGGTAAATGTCCAGAAATGGTGTATTTTCCACGATTAGATAAAACAGCAGCGATCTGTTCAAAAGACATCGTTCCGCCCATGCCGACCCAAACACAAGAATCGATATCGAAGTCATTAGCGATGTGTTCGAATTGCATCGGATTTGCAGAATTGATCAATAAAACGACCTTCTTGACTTGACCTTCCTGTTTTAATCTGATCAAATTATTCAAAACTTCAGCCTCAGTGGTTGAGAGATCTAAATAATTCTTGTCATCTAAGAATGAATCTGAACCAGTGGGCAAAATATCATAATGTTCACCAGCGACTCTAGAAACGATCATGACAGCAGCGTCATTATAATTAGCAATGGAGGAATCGACCACGCTCGAAATCTCTGAATAAGGAGCTTCGTTAGCTGCATAACGATGAGAACGCTTATACTTACTGCTCAGAGTTGAATAATGTAAATAAAGTTCTGAATTTAAGCTCAACTGATAATTTTGGAAAGCTGCTCTGACGCTTTCAGGAGGTGTGACAGACATCGAACCAGAGCCATCTCCTAAGTAAGCATAATTGATTTGCGAAATACCGAAGAGAGAAACACCAGCATTTTCTTGTAAAGGTAACGCCTGTTCATCGTTCCATAAAAGAACTGATCCTTCGACAGCTGCTTGTAAAGCCATTTCTTCCGAGTTAGCTCTCATCGCCTCATCATCATAACTTCCATCAGACTTTGTATAGTCAGATTTGAAATATTCTGTATCTTCTTCTGTTCCATCGTCGACATCGATCTGTTTATAAGGATTCAAGTTCAATACGCCATTGATAGCTGCATCATGACTAAAAGCGATGTTACCACCGACGATAGCGATGAGCATCAAAATCAAAAAGAAAATAGAAAACATCGTCCATACAGAACGAGAAAATATATTTTTAAGCGTCTTCTTTTTCATTTGTTTCCTCCTTATACTTCATTTTCTTTAATACGAAGAATACAAAACTAGCGACCATACAAATAAAGGAAATGATAGCTAAGATGAATAGTAGTACTTGCCACCAACTAGCAAATGGAGAAACCACTTCACCAGTTTGATTAGCGACACCGCTGAAGACGAGGTAAAAAGCTACAAAAGCTAAAGTCGAATAGAAGAAAATGATGAAACTTGCCCCAGCGATGATACCGAATGGCCACTTTTTAAAGTGTGCGATCATACTCACCCCTTTCTGTTAATAATTGACAAAATTGTATAAAAACTTATATTTTGCGCAATAGAAAGCGCTTAAATAGCATAAATCACCGCTTATTCGATTAAAAATCATCTCTTATTAAATGAATCTAAAAATATAATCAACACTGCTTTACTGCTGGTTTAGGAATAATAATATTTAAATAAAAAAGATTGTTTTTAGTCATGATGCTCAAATCACCATGATATTTATCAACCACATATTGAATGCTTCTCACACCGAACCCATGATAATCCGTATCACCTTTGCTGGTGAGAGGAAAACCTTGCTCATCAAATTTGATCTCTCCTGAATAAGTATTGCTGATACTGACTGAGATGATCTCTCCGATTTCTTTAATCTTTAGACTTATGAGCCTTTCATCAAAGTCTTTAATCTTCTTAACCGCTTCAATAGCATTGTCTATCGCGTTGCCGAAAAGAGAATATAAATCAGCTTCCTCTATGAATGAGAGAAGTTTTCCATCAGCTACACAAGTCAAAGAGATATGTTCTTCAGAACAGGTCAAATTCTTCTCAGTCAAAATGATATCTAATGGTTCATTTCCAGTTTTGATAGTCATATCATAAAGCTTGATCGACTTTTCAATCTCAGTGACAACATCCGAAGAAATATTATTATGCTTTCCTATCTCTCTTATCTGATATCTCATATCATGACATTTACGGTTGATGATATCGATATTATCTTTTGATATCTCATATTGCTTCTTCTCTTTAGCCCACAATTGTTGGATGACATTGATTCTGTTTTGAAGTTCTTCATTATGGATGAGGGTGAATTGCGCATAGATGAGCAAGACACAACAGAGAATATTAGCCGCATAATGAATTAGATTGCTTACAAACTCAAAATCATAATATACGACTATCGAATTTAAAACGATATTGACTAATAATCCAACACCTAATAACAAGAGCAAAGAACGGCTTTTGATATGTAAATCCTGTCCCTTTTTGACTTGTCTAGCAAAGCAAAGAAACATCACCCAATAAGAGGTGAAATAGCATAAAAGATAGACTAAAACAATAAAAAAGGTCTCATCATTAAAAGCTAATGTGATTTTTTCATCTCCGTACATCCCAAGAATCGGCGAACGTGCCAAAAGAATCGCTGAAAGTAAAATATTAGCTATTTCATAAGCAAAATGCTGTGTTGTATAAGATGCTAAACCACAGAAAAAGATATTTTCAAATTTTTCTTTATAACAAAAAAACAAAAGAAATAAAGAGACAGCAAATAATGCAAAGAAAACCACACACGAATACCAAGCAGCATTGATACTGCTCGGAAAAGCGAATGATAATCCGATCAAAGCCAAACAAGAGAATGTAAATCGGATAGAAAAATACTTTCTTTTCTTCAGTCGAAAAGTGAATAAGAATTCAGCGACTAAGAGTTCAACGGTAAACAAGACTTTATAAATATCAAAGTAAGTCATGATTTTAAAGCTAAAAAGTTATTTAAATCTTTGAGGAAAGAAACTTTTTTCATTCTAGAAACCTGCAGTTCATCTTTATTCACAATGATTGAATTCTGTTTAACTGCAGTGACATACTTTAGATTGACGAGATAACATCTGTTGCACAATGAAAACGATTGGTCCTTCAAACTCTCATTTAATTTGTCTAATGAACCAGTCGCTTTATAATCACCATCTATCGTGTGATAGATGAGCATATGTTGCATGACTTCTATATAGGTGATATGTGAGACTTGTAATCTTTTTTTGCCTTCTTTATTAGAAATCCAAATATCAAAGTTTTGTTTTTGTCTGACTGATAGCAATGCTGTATCTAATTTCAAAGCAAAAGTACCATAATTCACAGGTTTAACAATGAAATCAAAAGCATGTACTTCATAGCCTTTAACTGCATATTGAGCCATGTTGGTGATGAAGATGACCAGAACATCACTATTTAATTCTCTCAATTTTTTGACAGTTTCCATGCCATTTAATCCTGGTAATTCGATATCCATCAAAACTAAGTCTATAGAAGGCTTAAAGTTTTCTAAAAAAGAAGCCGAATCTAAATGATGGGCGATGATGAAATGCTCACCTTTTTCTTTTTCATATCTTTTAAGATATGAGATGATGGTATCAGCCTCTTGCTTCGAATCTTCAACTATGGCTATGTATAAAGTGTCTTTATTTTGACTCATCGTATTAATTATTATAGTTTGTCAACTAGTTTAAAGTCAATCTCACTTTAATAATTGAACATAAAAACTATCAATTTTCAAACAACATTGATTTAACAAGAATCTCAAACTCAAAGATATTCATACCAATCATTAGGGAATCTTCCATCAATATGGTTTACTTTTTTATATTCTGTTGAGAATTCTCTGAAGTAATTTGAAATCTTAAAAAGAATAACCTTATCTAATGAATTCAAAGTATCGGCTATGACGTAGTTTTTATGCTGTACATCGTATGGATTATAGTATTCCTCGATTTTATGACTATTTAACCAAACTCCAGTATCAGGGTGTTTTTCTTTATACTCAATAGCGCTCCTGATGATATAAGCTAGATTATCACCTTGCATCCAATGAAGTAATAAGGTTGCATAATATCTGATATGAGTTAGTCGATAATTATATTTATCCCAATTTCCTAACGTTTTCTTCTCGTAAACTCGCCACTTGAAGATATCAGAAAGTTCTTCTAGGAAATTGACTATTTCGTTATAGCTAAAATGAGTGGTAGGGTATGAATTTCCATCATTGATATAATCTCTTAGATTTCTATACTGATCCGGGGATATATCAATGCTTTTGTTATCAGGTTTATCTATTGACTTAATTGCATTTAATTCCTCAGGCAAGAGTTCGTTTTTAAAAGATTCACTTACAGCAGACGAATTTCCGCTTTGAATGTCGTTTTTGAGAATAAGTTGGAATTTTCTCATTATCTCGAATTTATTAGCTGTTGTGTCATCAGGTTTAGACATGATTTCGTAATCTTCATGAACCAACGCTTTTACTATTCTTTGCTTATCTATTGGTCTAAGAACTTCATCGGCTGATAGTTGTTGTACGGGTATATCGGTTTTTAGTAATTCGGAATATTTTTCAGGCGATTTATCCTTATCCGCTTCATCTTGAAGAGTTATCAAAAAAACATTTCCAAATAAGTTGAATTTGATTCTTCCAACACGACCTATCAGATTTCTGAATGAAACTTCATCAAAGCTAGAAGTACCGGCTTTATAACTAGTTATAAATAGATTATCGGCAGGAAGATTGACGCCTTCGATCAAGGTAGAAGTGCAGAACAAATGGTTGATAACGCCGTCTTTATATAGTTTTTCTATTTGTGAGCGGATGTTAGCAGGCAAGTATCCTACGTGAAATGCAACGCCTTTTTTGATCATCTTCACTAAGAAATAATCCTTATGTATTTCAGTCGCTATGTCTTTAGATAATTTATCCAGTTCGGGATTGTTTTTATCAGGTAGGTTTTTGGCATAGTTTTTAGCTGCCTTCATCGTCTTATCAATTGACGAACAATAGATTAGGTTTTGTTTGTTTTTGCCAACTTCATCGATAATGGAGTTCAGATTGATGGCTGAGCTTCGATTTCCTATTTGAATAAATTCCTTAGAAAAATCATTGAAAACTCTTATTAAACCGCCATTTTTCAAATCAATAAGATATTTGATCTGACTAACTGGAGAGAAGGAAACATGGATCTTGTTTTCTAAATTTGCGTTTTTGATGAGTTTCAAATAAATCTCTGGATTTGGAATGTTTGGCGAGGAAAAGAAAATATAGGGAAGTTGCTCTCGAGACGAGATTTTATCTAGCAAATCATAATAAAGCGGACTTCTTGTATCTTTAGAAGATAGTTTGTGCGCTTCATCGATGAAAAGATAATCGATTTTAAGATCCGGTTTGGTATTGATTAGATATAGCATTCTCTCAGGCGTCATTACGTATATGAATTTATGAGGAATGGTTAATGCCAAATCACCAACTGCGGTTATTATTCGATAATCATTTACAGTAAGATCGCTCACCATATCTTCAATAATCGATTTTTTAACCTCACTAATTAAGGCTTTAGTAGGGACTATAATCGCATAGTTCTTATTAGAGCTTTTTTTGATTTGGTCTTTGATGAAGATGCGCATGACAAAAGACTTGCCCATGGAAGTTGGAGCTGAATAGGAGCAGCTTTCTTTTTGAAAAGAGTCGTAGATTTCCTTTTGCTCTGAAAAGAAGTGGTCATTTTCGGTATTAGGAATTTTTAGCGAATCCATGATTACTTCGTTTGAGACGTCATCTAAAAAATCTCCGGTAGGGGTAAGTTCATTGCCTAGCCCTTTGAAATTTGTGCATGAAAGCAAGACATATCGTTTGGTATCTTCTATTTCTTTATTTTTGGAATTTAATTTATCTAGTAAAGCCACTATCTGCTGAGCCCAAATTTTATGGTTTCCATCCATTGAATTGGATAAAATCTCTGCAAATCTCAATAAATCTTTGATTTTTTTGTCTTCTAATTTCTCAATGTTACGGCCGAAAATATAACGAGTGTAATTTCGTAATAACTCATCATATAGTTCTAATAAATAATCATTCTTTGAAAGGTCGTCGAATAAATCCTCAAAGAAGCTCTTTTGTCTTGTTGTCGCCATTTCGATCACCTTAATACTTCGTCCATTATTTCGGACGAGGCCCTTTCGGCGTCAGCAAGTGGAAGAGCGAAGAAATAGAAAGGATAAGTATCAAGTCCCATTGATTTGATTTTATCTTCGATGTAAGGAATAGCCTGCTCAATTTCCTTGTTTATCAATTCGCATACTTCTTTTTTGATTTGATATTTATTGTTCGTTTCTATCGAGGAAAGATCTACAGAATAGGAAAAAAATATGCCAAACGAATTAATTTTAGGGATTGATGTATTTCTATCAGGAATTAAAACACTTTTTAGATAAGCTTTGGTATCTTCGTTAAAGCTATTGCCATCATGATTATTTCTGAGAGAATCTGATAAAAGGTGTTTTTGAAATTTACTACTTCCTTGAAAGAAATCTTCTTATATCCTAGCACTAACCAAGACAAAAGTAGAGAAGTATAG